>Ga0256407_10004697_pt1 | contig 22564 bp, 5 predicted proteins | sample RumenRJG_04DNA_FD_193489 | JGI IMG/M metagenome (GOLD analysis project Ga0256407, IMG submission 193489) | Bovine rumen microbial communities from Lethbridge, Alberta, Canada - RJG_04 | ecosystem: Host-associated > Mammals > Digestive system > Stomach > Rumen | place: Canada: Alberta | collected... | reverse complement strand
AAAATGGAAGAATTATTAGATAGAAGACTTAATCCACCAAAAGAAGAACCTGAAGAAGAAGAAGAGGAAGATGATAAAAAGAAAGATGGTAAAAAAGATGATAAAAAGAAAAAAGAGGAAGAAAAGAAAAAGAAAGAGGAAGAAGAAAAGAAAAAGAAAGAAGAAGAAGAAAAGAAGAAAAAAGAGGAAGAAGAAAAGAAAAAAAAAGAAGAAGAGGAAAAGAAAAAGAAAGAAGAAGAAGAAAAGAAAAAACAAGAAGGAGAAGAACAAAAAGAAGGTGAAGAAAAGAAAGAAGGTGAAGAACAAAAAGAAGGAGAAGAACAAAAAGAAGGTGAAGAAAAGAAAGAAGGTGAAGAACAAAAAGAAGAAGAAGTTGAACCAGAAGATGAAACATTTAAAATGGAAAGAAAATGTGTTCCAATTATGTTTGAACATTGTATTCCTCAATTATTATTAAGTTATTATAAATCAATTCCAGATCCAAAATTACCTGATCCCGAAGAATTACCAATACCACCTGATGAGGAAGTTCAAATAATTAAAAAACCACCTGAAAGAATACCACATGAAATGTTAGAAAACTTTTTCTTAAAAGGAATTGATGAGAAATATAAAGATTTACCATTTGAAGAATTAATGGAAAAAGTTAAAGAAGAAGATAAAAGAGCTGAAGAATATAGAAAAAATAAAGAAGCAGAAAATAAAGATCCTAAAAAGAAAAAAGCTCCACCTAAAAAAGATGCTAAAGGAGGTGCAGTTGAGGATGAATTTGTACCTGAAGTTATTTTAACTGATCAAGTAAGATGGGTTATTCCTCCTAATGAATCTGTTAAAGCAATTGTTGGATTTTTCGCTAAAGAAGTTTGTAATAAATCACAAGAATTTTTATTTGAAGTTTTAGCTTATCCACCAATTGAATATAAAATACAAATTAATGGTGAAAGTGATTATCCTTCAATGACTACAATCACCACAAGACCTAAACAAGGTTCAATTAATTTAAGAGGACTTGGTAAAAAATTCGAAGATGATTTTGGTTATATTTTAATTACTAATGATCCAAATAGAGAATTAGAAAAATATAAAGCTACAAATTGTAAAACTCTTAGATTTACAAATAATGGTAAATTCGATTTAACTGTTGATTTTGATTTTATGAGTTCAATGAATTTAGATGGATTAGGATTTAAATTACCTTTCCCACCAGGTCAATCAACTGATCCTAATTTCGATGCCAATGCTGATCCAAAAGCAAAAGATAAAAAACCAGCTAAAAAAGATCCAAATGCTCAAGAACAAAGAACTCCTTTCCTTTTACCTAAAAATCAAATTGAAATTAAAATGGGTCAAACAGCTGAATTAGAAGTATATGCATTTCCAACAAAAGAGACTGAATATAAAGATGAATTAATTTGTTTAATGAAAGATAATCCAATTCCAACCAGAGTTTTATTAACTTGTAAAGGAGCTGAACCTAAAGTTGATATTGAAACTGATTCATTAGATTTTGAAAAATTGGTAGTAAATCAACCAAGAACTAAATATTTAAAGATGAAAAATGTTAGTGAAGTTAATTGTAAATGGGTTTTGACTGGATTAGATGCATTACCTAATGTTTATAAAATTGAACCTGTTAATGGTATTATTGAAAAAGGTAAAGAACAATTAATAGCAGTTACTTTTTGTTCTGAAAATCAAGATAAATATCCATTCCAATTTAATTTAGAAATTGAAGATAATTTAGGTTATGGTGTTAAAATTGAGCCTAAAGTTATTAAATTAATGGCTGAAGCATTTAAAGTTAGTGTTGAATTGGTTATTAATAATGAAGGGAAAATTATTGATTTTGGAAATGTTAAAGTTAAAGAAACTAAAGGATTTCCATTTGTATTAAAGAATTTAGGTATCTATAAGATTAGATATAAATTTGAAATTATGAAGAAATTATGGCAAGAATTATTTAAATTTGAACCTGTAGATGGAGAAATAGAACCAGGGAAAGATAAAAATATCTATTGTATTTTCAAAAGATATCCAAAAGATATTAATATATCACCTCAAAGAAATTCAAGTGAAATTAAATTATCAATATTTGAAGGAGAAAAAGGAACAAAAAATCAAGATATTAATATATTTGTTAATGTAGCATCATATTTCTCAAAATATACAATAAATCCACCTAAAAGTATTAACTTTGGTTCATTACAATATAACGAAAGTCAAACTCGTTCAATTGAAATTAGAAATGAAGGTCAATTTGATTTCAATTATGAAATATTTGAATATTTACAAGATATAAATAAAATGAAAGCAATAAAAGAAGAAAAAGACCAAAAAGAAATAGAAGAAGAAATGGAGAAAGAAAGAGAAATAAAAGAAGCAATTGAAGGTGGAAAACCTAAAAAACAAGAGAAAAAACCACCAAAACAAGACCCAAAGAAAAAGGGTCAAGAAGACGTATTAACAATAGGGAAATATCAAATTAAAAACTTTAAAGGAACAATTGCTCCAGGAAGTAGTGCTAAAATAGATGTAGTATTTACAGCAGAAGGACAACAATTCTGTAGTGCCAACTTAGCAATAGATATTCAAGGTAGACAACCAGATGATAATCCTCTAGGAATTCCATTTGATTTAGTTGCTGAAAGTTGTATTCCTGGAATAGAAACACAAGATTATGATGCAATATTTGAAGAACAAACAGTCTTACCCAGTATTAGTCCTGATTTGAATAAACAAAATGTTATTACTAGTGGGATATTTGGTGCTGAAGAAAAAGTATTCTGGTTTGGTACTATTATAGCAAGTAAAAATCCAAATGGTGTAAGTGAAAGATTCAAATTAATTAATAATAATAAAATTCCATGTATTGTAAAAATAGCAGTTAATCCTAGAACAGCAAGTAAAAGCGAAGGATTTGCATTTACTGCTCAATATAAAGATCCACTTAAAATATATCCTGGTGAAAGTGAATATGTTACTGTTACTTTTAATCCAACATCAGTTATGCCTTATTCTGGTTTATTTGAAGCTACTGTTGAAGGTAATTCAGATCCAAAGAGTGGTTCTTTGAAATTCGAATTAAGAGGTGAAGGTACTTTACCTACATTATTACTTGATTCACCAAATGAATATGATCCTGATGGAACTCCAATGCTTAAATTCAAAAAGATGAGATTAAAGAAATCAACAACTTCTCAAATTGTACTTAAGAATGAAGGAGTAGTTCCAGCGACTGTTCAATTTGAGCCTTTAGTTCATGATTGTTTCAGCTTTGAATCTTCTACAACTGCTACTATTCAACCTAAAAAATATCAATCTTTTGATGTTAAATTTACTCCTCTTTATGAAAAAGTAGAGAAAGCAATTATACAATATAAAACATTATTTAATCCATATGAAAATCCTAAATTAATTGTTACTGGAGAAGGTTTCTTTGAACCTGTTTCTATTGAAGGTTTAACTAATGATATTGAAATGAATTTAGGTGATGTTTGTGTTAATTCTGAAAAAACTTATTCATTAACTTTAATTAATAATAGTGAAAATAATTATAGATTCAACATGATTAATAATTTAGAACCATCACTTACTTTCTATCCAACATATGGTTTTGTCTTAGCAAAAACACAAAAAGAAATTAATGTAAAATTCGTTTCTCCCGAAAGTGTAAAACATATTCAAAAAGATTTATTCGTTGAATTAAAACAATTTAATTTTAATACTGATGTAGTTGAAACAGATTGGGATGAGACAATGAAAACAATTAAAAAAGTAACTCCAACACAACAACAAGAAATATTAGCTAAAAGACAAGAAGATATGCAAAAAAGAAAAGAAGAAAATGAAGCAATGATAGGTGTATTAACTAATGTAAAAGGTGCAAAAGCTCCTGCTGCAAAAGGAAAAGATCCAAAAAAAGATGCTAAAAAAGATGATAAAAGCAAAAATGTTGCTGTAGAAGAAAAGCCATCAGAAGAAGAAGCTAATATTGATATTGAAGAAGTTAATCCAGAACCAGAAATTACAATAGTAGATAAAAGTGAAAAATATTTACCAATTAAATTAAATGTGATAAGTGATTTTGCTAAATATGAATGTAATATTAAAGAAATTAAATTCAAACCAACTGTTATGTATGGTACAAGAAAATTTGATTTTAATATTAGAAATATTTCAATGATGGCTTTAAATTATAAATTTGTTTTCACAAATCCAAATCCAATAAGTAAAAATGAAACAACTAATTTATTAACATCATATGATAAAACATATCCACCACAAGATTCTGCAGGTGGTGCTTTCACCATCTCTCCTAGTCATGGTACAATCCCTGCTCAAAGTGATGAAATTATTACTATCACATTTAATCCTTTAGAAGTAGATGAATTTAACTTTAGAAGAATATTACATTGTAATATTAAAGATTTAGATCCTTCTATGAAAGAATTAAAAATTGAATTAAGTGGTGATGCTGAAAGACCTTTATGTCATTTTGAAATGGAAGGTGGATGTCATAGAGAAAATGGTGCATGTATTTTAGAATTTGAATCAATTGGTATGATGATTAAAAATACTGTTAGATTCTTTGCTTTAAATCCAACTAATCAAGGATATGAATTTGAATGGGAACAACCTGATGAAGATTTAATTCCAAATATTAATAAAGTTTTCAAATGCTTAACACCTAAAGGAGTTATTTATTCTGGAAAGAAATTTGAAATGGTATTTGAATATACACCTAATTCATTGGGTCAACATGAAGCTTTCTATAACTTTAAGATATTATCTGAAAATCAAATTCATAAATTCATATTACATGGTATTACTAGAGAACCTATGATTTTATTCAATGTTGGTAAAGTTAACTTTGGTCCATTACTTTTAGGAGGAAGACAAAAAGAAGTTATTCAAATTAGTAATGAGGAACATTTACCATATAAATTCTTATTTGATAAAGATAGTATTAAAGGAAATGTTTCATATGGTGATAGTTTATTTGTTTCTCCAATTGCAGGAACATTACAACCTAAAAGTAGTACAAAAGTTGAAATTACTTTCATGCCTCGTGTTGAAAAGGAATTTAATTATAATTTATTATGTAAGGTTAAACAAAGAATGAAACCATTAACATTAAATGTTAAAGGAGTAGGATATACTATTGTTCATGGAGTATTCCTTGATAATAAACCAGATATGAAATTATTAAGAAAAGGTGAACATGTTATTGACTTTGGAGACTTCTTTATTAATGATAAGAGAGAAAGAAGTATTAGAATTGAAAATAATGGTGGATTCAATTTCCATTATACATTTAAGAGAAATGGAGCTGATTATCTTAAAATTACTCCTGATAGTGGAACTGTTACTAAAGGAAGTAAAGTTAATGTTACTTTAACATTATTACCACTTAATAGAATCAATTTAGTAAATCATAAAATATTCCTTAATATTATTTCAGGTCCAACTTATACATTTTTAATTAATGCCAAAGCAAGAACTCCACAAATTATATTCTCTTCTATTAAATGTAACTTTGGTCCTTGTTATGTTATGAGACAACCAGTTCCAATAGTCCAAATAATTACAGTTAAAAATATGGATAAAGAAGCATTAACGATTGAAACTGATTTTGATAGTAAAAATAAGCAATATTTAGATGTTTCACTTTCAACTGGTCAAGTTATATTACCTTATCAAACTCAAAGTGATATTCTTGAAATTCCAATTCAATTTATTCCAAGAGATTATGTTAAATATAAAGATATTATCAAATTTAAATTTAATAATATATATGATGTTGATGTAGAAGTAACTGGTGAAGGTATACCACTTAAAGTTGAATTAGAAGATCCATCATTACAAGCTCTTAACTTTGGAATAATTAAATTAGGTCAAAATAAAAAAATGTCATTTAATGTTATTAATAGAGGTAAGATGTTAACAACAGTAGAATTATACCCTGATAATTCTAGTACATTCCTTAAGAAATGTTTATCAATTAAAACTGATTTTGTTAATGACCATCCCGATGAAGTTACTAAACCATTAATTCATGTATTACAACCAAAAGAAATGTTCAAAACTGAAATTACCTTCAATCCAAATATAAGAATACCACAATTTACTGAAGATTTAATGATTAAAATTAATAATAGTGAAAGAAAGCGTATACTTGGAGTAACAGGAGCATCATATGGTGTTGATGTTAAAATGGTTGGTGAAATGCCATCATTTGGTTCAGTTACAGTTAATTCTAATGCAATAAGAACTATATCATTAAGAAACTTTGGAGATATTCCAGCAATATTCAATTGGTCACAAGTAGATAATAAAAAGAAAAATTATACTAAATACTTTACTATCACTCCACAAAAAGGAACTATTCCACCACATGAAGATGTAATGATTCAAATTATTTTCCATCCAAAAGATGTTAATAATGCTATTCAATATGAACACATTAAATGTAATATTGAAGAATTTGATACTCCAATTGATATTAGTTTATATGGTAAGAGTATCGAATGTCCTGCAGACAGTATTACTGAAAAGAAAATGGAGACTCAAGTTCGTGTTCCAGTTACATATGAAATTAAAATTAAAAATCCAACTGATAAACCTTGGAGAATTACTCCATCTATATCATCAAGTGTTAAAAGTTATGTTGATTACTTTAAAGGAAGTGACCAAGTATTTGAAATTAATCCAGGTCAAGAAGCAACTTATACTTTAACATATAGACCATTAACAATGAGTAAAATTAATCCAGATGATGAAAATGAAAAAGTTAAAGAACATGATGCTACTGTTTTCTTCCCATTACCTGATGGGACTGCTAAAATGTTTAAGATAATAGGAACAAGTCTTGCTCCTTCAGCACAAGAAACTATAAATGCAAATGCACAAGTAAGAGAATGGACAATGATCAAATTAAATATTCAAAATTGGTTATATCAAAATCAAAGATTCAAAGTTACTTGGGATAAACCTCAACAAGGTATATTTATTAAAGGAGCAAATACAATTGATATTTCATCAAATTCATCAAAAGAATATAAATTAAGTTATAAATCATTAAAAGAAACACCATATAATTTCAAAATAACATTCCAAAATGTAGATACTAAAGAATATGTTTTCTATATGATTAATGTTACAATGACTCCAGCTAATGCATTATCAACTGTTGAATTATCAGGAGAAATTAGAGAAATTGCAACTGGTTCATTTACAATTAACAACCCTCTTAATATTGATATTACAATACCTAAAGAACAAGTTGTTATTGAAAATGAATATTTAACAATATCACCAGAAACAATTAATATCCCTGCTGAAAGTGAAGTAACTGTTGATGTATCATTCCGTCCATTAATAGTTGGAAAAACAAATACAAATGTTATAATAAAATCACCTGAATTAGGAGAATTGAAATATCCAATAGAAATAGAAGGTACAAACGCTCCAGCAAAAGTACTCCAACCAATCCAAGCATCATTAGGTAGTGAAAAAATTGTTCAAATTACATTTACACATTATTTAAAGAAAGCAGCAACCTATACAGTAAAAGTAGAAAAATATGCTGATAATATTCCATTTTCAGACTTTATTCCAGAAGTTGCTAATATAACAGTTGATCCTGCAAAAGGAGGTCAACCTGAAAATACATTTAATTTAAAGTATGAACCAAGTAATGTTAGCGAAAGTAAAGGAATTTTGAAAGTATCATCACCTGATGGTGGTGAATATCAATGGATTATTACTGGAAAAGCTTCATTCCCACAAGCACAAGGACCATTTAAGATTCCTGCAGGTAAAGGTTTATCACTTGAATTTAAAAATCCACTTAATGAAGCTGTAGATGTTAATGTAAGATTTGATAATCCTAATTTCTCTGCTGGAAAAGTTAATAATAAGTTAGAAGCTAAAAAAGTTATGAATGTTCCTATTTCTTATAAGGTTATTAATAATGAAAGTGGTAATACTGGTAGATGTATTATTACTATTAATAAATTACCCTCTTGGGTTTATTATCTTAGTGCTGAATAAATTTAGGTTTAATAATATTCGCTTTAATTTTTATTTTTAAACTTTTAATTTTAATATTTACTAAATTTTAAAAATTCTCTTTTTTATTATAGAATATATACTTTTATTTTTTAAATTAAAGTTCAAAATAATAATTTATTCATTATATTTTTAAAAAAATAATTATTTTTAATTTAGTTATATAAAAAGGAAATTTAAAATTAAAATGTAAAAATGGAATCAGATCCTAAACCATATCCTAGAGTTAGACGTCCTTATAATTCAAATAAATTACAATGTCCAATATGTTTTGATACAATTCAACAACCTGTAAAATGTTTAAAATGTAGAAATGCTTTTTGTAAAAGATGTTGTTTTAGATTGGAAAGATGTCCAATGTGTAGAGCAAACCCATTTAAAACAATTACTTATGAAAAAATATTTAAAGTTTTTAAAGAAATTTTTTTTTATAGATTCTTAAGTCAAGTTAGATTAATGAATAATTTAAAATCAGGAGAATTTTTAGAATGTTCATGTACTTTATGCAATTTTAGAGGGCATAAAGAAGATTTTCTTGAACATTTAATTGGATGTCACAAAAAAACGTTTACTGATTTTTTCAATATGAAAATACAAACTGATAGAAAAAAAAATATTGTAACTGAAATTTTAGGAGAACAGTTTAAATAATTAATAATATTTTATTATATATCGTTAATAATATTATAAATTAAGGAATATTATTTTACGTTTCTTTTCTTTTTGGCTCTAAATCAGTTAAAGGTAATAAAAATCTTTTTTTTGAAATAACAAATATAATAATTAATATAATTAACACAACTGTATGAATAATATCTGCAATTATTAAATATAAAAAATAATCAAGAGCTTGATCTGGAATAAACCAAAAAATTATTCTTATTATTCTTGAAATTGCAATAAATAGTAAATAAACTCTTGAAAGAGCACCAATATCTCCTTCTTTATATAATAAAGGAATTTGTGGAATTAAGCTCACTGAATCAGAAAAAATATGAAATGATATAAATATATCGGTGTTAAAAAATTTTTCATCATATCCCACATTAAAAAATAATGAAAGTATTAAAGTAACAAAAATAAGAAAAAACCAACTTTCATATATTTTATTTTTCAAAGATAATATTTCATAAGAAATTTTCTCACAATTATGTAAATAATTATATATAAAATATATTTCAATAAAATATGAATAATATAATTCAATATATGTAATTAAATAACCATTAAGGTATGATTTTCTTTCCCATAAATGTCTTGCAATTGTTGAAATTAAAAAAATTATATGAGTATCTAATGAAACACATTCAATATTATCATTCTTTTTTTTCATTATATAAAGTTGATATGTTGTTCCTAAATGTTGTGCAATTTCACTTAGATGAAAAACCCAAGCATTGCCTTCATCTTCAAAAGTAGACATCATTTTTTAAAAAAATAAAAATATTTTAAATTTTAAATATTATATTTAAAATTTCAAAAATAAAAAGAAAAATCTTATAATAAATAACCTAAATAAATTAATTTATCAATTAAATAAACAGAAGCAAAAAGTAAAAAGACTATACCACTAATAATACTAATTTGTTTATTTGTTAAAAGACCAGCTACAGATTTTCCAATTAAAACTGCAGTAGTAACTAAAAGAAATTGAGCTAATGAAGTTCCACAAAAAATTCCAGATAAATTATATTTAGATGTAATTACAATTGTAGCAATTTGTGATTTATCCCCTAATTCCCCAATTATAAAAGCAATACAGTATTTCCACCATGAATTAAAAACAGTTAAATCATCTTCTATTTCTTCTTCAAAGTAAATATTTTTAATTTTAACATTATTATTTTCATCATTTTCAACTTCATTTTCATTTTCTTTTTTTTCATCATTATTATTAACTTGTTGAAGTAATTTTTTAGATTTTAATTGTAATCCTTGGACAATTAAACAAATTCCAAAAATACAAAAAACTAAAATTGCAATCCAATCTAATGCATCTCTATTTATAAAATAAGGTAATATTGCACCAAGACAAATACTAATAATATTCATAAATTCAGAAACAATTAAAGATACTGCAAAAGCTTCCCAAAATGAATTCATTGAAACATAAATCATATTTAAAAAATAAGTTTTATCACCAAAACCAGCAATGAATACTAAACTTAATCCTCCATAAAATCCTTGCCAAAAGTCTTCTGTTAAGTAATCATTATGATACTTTTTTTCATAAAAATTAAATAAAGACATAATTAAATATTTTTTTTAATAACAATATTTAATTTTAATTTAAAATTATAAAATATAAAAGGTATGAGGGTGTTCTAGTTTTTTTAAATTAATTTTTTCACAATTTTCACATAAAAAATAATCATCTTCACATTCACTACATTTATATAAATGACCAACTATTAAATTTTTACATAAATTGCATCGAAAGCCTCTAATATCATTTTCAGTATAATTATTTTTTTTAATAAACTTATCCATTATTTTTGCTTTTATTTCTTTCAATAATTTATTAATCTCTATTTCTTTTTTTTGAAGGAATTTTTTATTTATTTCTAATTCCCTTTCACTAAATTCAATGTTTAAAATTGGAATTGGTTGTTTTTTATTAAAATAATTTTCAAAAAATATTTTTGTACCCATATCATCATTAATTGTAATAATTGAACCATTTTCTTCAAATGTAATTTGTTTTATTGGTTTTTTGTTTTTTAATTTTTCTGCAATGAATTGAGTTAAATCTAAATATAAAAATAATTTTTCAATTTCTGTTTGTAAAGATTCACTATTTTCAGGTGATAAAATGATTGGCATTTTATATATTTTTTCTTCCATTTTTATTAAATAAAATATTAACTATTTTAAAATATTTTTAAATATAATATTTCATTCTTTTGTTTTTACTAATTAAATATTTATAATTTAATTTTTTATTTTTTTATATACAATTGTTTAGTAGAACATTTATTACATTGAATTCCTTCATATATATTTCCACAAACTAAACACAAAACTTTTTCACTAAAAATATATGAATGAGTTTCTCTATCATCATGACATATATAACAAGGATAAACTTGATTACAACATTTAAAAATCGGTTTATAATTTGCCTTAAAATGCATACATTTATCAATTAATCCTCCTTCATTAATATTTTTTATTTTTTTTAATAGACATAATTCATCAATTAATCTTCTTTTTTCATCATATAATTCTTTTATTTCAATTCTTTTTTTTTCAAATTCTAGATCCTGATAATCTCTTTCTTCATTTATTTTTTCTTCTAAATTATTATTATCACATTCAGGACATTTATAAAAAATTTTTGGTTTAGGTTTTTCTATTATTTCTGATAAAATTTCATTATTTTTTTTTTCAAAAATAAGTTTAGATATAAGAATATGAATAATTTTTGAACTTTTAATAATTTCTGCGTTTTGACAATTAAAAGGGCAAGTGTTAAAATTTTCAAAATAATCATTTATACATTTTTTACAGAAATTATTTTCACATAAACTACATTGCATTGAATTGTTTATAATCCCTTTACAAATAGGACAAATAACAATATCTTTAACTTCATTATAAAAATCTTTATTCACAATTAACTGAGGATCAATATAATCATTCATTTAAAATTTAAAATTTCAAAAAAAAATAAGATTATAATGATTTTTTAATATTAAAATTAATATTTAAAATGATATTTTTAATAATAAATAAAATTTAATAACCATCATAATCATCATTAATTTCAAATCCAAAACCAAATTTCCTAGGAACACCTCTAATAACTTCAAAAACAGGACCATTATCAAGATTAGAACTATTTGCATTAGGATCAATTTTATCTCCATTCATTCCAATATTATCCATACTAATTGCAATACTAATCATTTTTTTCATTATTTCCTTACTAGAATAATCAGGTAAAATTAAAAAGAAGAAACAAGTATCTGCTCTTGGTAATAAATCTTTTTTAGAATGTGGATTAAATTTAATTGTAAATTGGATTTGTCTTTTTGTATATTCTTCTTGAGTAGGAGGAAGTCTTTCTTGTGCATAACAAAATTTAACAAAATTAATTTTATTTTCATCTGAGAATTCATTTAATATTTCCCATAACCATTTAACTAAATAATCTTTTTTTTGTAATTCTGGTGCTATTACTGTATTTTTTTTTAAAAGCTCTATATCTACTGTTTTTTTTCCACAGACTAATCTTTCTACTTCTTCCCATGTAAAGAATTGAAGTAATGATGATGGAATCATTTTACTTAATCCTTTTATAATTGAATGAATTTGTTTTAAACATTCATTTAATCTTATATTATTTATTTCATTTAATAATTGTTTTCTTTGTTCGCTTGATTCTACTATATTATCATAATTTCCTTGTAATTTTTTTTCTGATCCATCACTTAAATTAATTGTGGTAATTCCATCAAATGTATTTTTTAATAATTCTTTATCTGGATTAGGATTTGATAATAATTGATTCATTTGATATAATCCTTCATCAAATTGTTTTATATCATCTAAATTTATTTTTTCATTTATTAATTTTTTCCAAACTAAAGAACATAAATCTAAAGGTAAATAAACACCAGTTCTAATACAAATCCCCATTAAAAATCCTAAAAATTCATATTGTGGAAAATCTTCATTTTTTGGATTAATAGTAAATTTGTCTTTAAATTCTCCTTTATTATTAACATTATTTTGAGTAGGAATAAGTAAGTTAACTTTTTCTCCATTTTGTAATTCTAGAGTAATATCACTGAAAAATTGTCTATAAGGACCACTTAAACCTTGAACAAGTTCATTAATATATTCAATTTTAAAAGCATTATGATCTCTATCAATTCTCTTACTTCTAAATGAAGCTGGATCATATTTTGTATATTGATAATATACTTGTGTAAATTCTGCCTCTTTTTTAAATGGTTTTTTTGTTAATAATGTACCCAATGCTGAATTTAATTGAGGTAAATTATTAAATATTTCTCTTCCTTTTCTTCTTATTCCTTTTAATACTGCTTTCTTTGGTGAGGAGTTTTCTTTTTCATTTTTCATATTTGATATTCTGTCAACTTTAAATATTGGAATTTGAATTAATTCTTCATCGTATTCACTTAAATCAATTATTTTTTGAAGGAGATTATTTTTTATTTTTGGTGATGTTATTCCTCTCATTTTTGTTAGTAGTGTTGATAATGATGATGATTCATTATGAATATTTGTATTATTATTTAATGATGGTGGATTAATTAATGGAAGACTTAATGATAGGAAATAATTGATTTTTGATAATATTGCTAAATAAAATCTAAATTGTGCTAATGATATATTATCAAAGTTTACCCTTTTTGAAAATAATGAAATATTTGAGTCATTTGAATAAATATATTTTGCAACAAATGATATTTCATTAACATTTATTTTATATTTATTTAATGATGCAATATCTAAATATAAATCTATTCCATTATCTTCTAACATTAGTATTTTTTCCTTGGTTATTTTAGATTGAGATGATAAAATATTATTTATTATATTCTTTTTTTCTTTATCTTCAATAAATTTTTCAATTTTTAATTTTTTATCTTGAATATATTTAGTTTTGAAATTTTTAAATCTTTTAATAAGAAAATCAAATACATTTTTATCATTATTTTCAATAATTTCTAATTTCAAACCATCTTTTATTTTATTTTTTAATTTATTTAAGCATTCATCATTATTTAAATTTTCATTTTCAATTGAATCTTTTTTGCTATCATCTTCAATTTTAAGTGGTTTAGCTCTAATTACAGGTTTTTTTGGTGCATCACAATATACACAAGCAGTATTATCTTTATCATTAAATTCATGGCATTGGGAACATTCCCATAATTGCTCTTCTTCAGGTTCTTTTTTTTCTTCTTTTGAAGATTCAATTTTATTTAATTTTACAGTATCAAAATAATCAATTAATATAAATATCTTATTATTCAATTGAATAATATCATCTTCACTTCTCACAATTCCACCATATTCATTTACTTTTTTAAAAATATCTTTTAATTGATTTCCTTTTATTATTATTATTCTTTGATTTTGAGTTTTTAAGAAATCATTTATTTTATTTGTTATTTCTGTTTGAATATTATTATCTAATTCTTTTTCATTATGAATATCATTTAAAATTTGATATAATTGAAGCATTATTTGATGTTCTTTACTTAAATATGAAATTATATTTTCATATTTTTCATTAAGTGAATTGAAAATATTTAATATACAATCAGATAATTCTATTATATAAGGTGAAGCAAAATTCTTTTCTTTTTCTTGTTCAAATTTCTCACTAAATGTTTTAATAAATCTTTGAAGAATTTCTTTTTTAATTCCAAACTTACTTAATTTTTCATCAATAGAATTACACCCTTCAAATAAAACTTTAATTTTTTCTTTATCAATACTATGAAATATTTCATTTAAAGTTTTCATAATTTTCATTTGTAAAACAATAGGGAAATTATCAATTATTAAATTACTTAAAATATGAGAAAGAAAAGAAGGTAAATTATCATTTTCAGAACCATAAACTCTAGTTAATGAAATTAAAGTCTTAAAATAATTTGGAATGAAAGTAATAGAACAAGGTAAAGAAGAATCTCTAGAATGTAAAAACCATTCACTAGAATAAAAAATAGTAGTTCCTGGAATATATTCAATATAAATTTTACTTCTATTTAAAAATATTGATTGTAAATCATATTTTTCTTTTTTAATTGATTGTACTTCATATAAAAGATTTGTTCCATCTTCATCAGAATAAAATCTTAATGTTGCTTGAGGACCTAAAAATGCACTTGTATCAAATGATATTATTATTTCGTTATATTGATTGTAATCATCACTTTTTCCTAAACATAATTCATGAATTGGGAGAAATGAACCATTATTATATTTTATATTTTCAAAAAGGTCCATTTTAAATATTTTTACATCTTTTTCTAATCCACTCCATTTTTTTAATGTCCATTCTTTTAAAAATTGACAATTTTTTATTTTATTATTTTTTGAAATATCTATTGTTGTATTTTCATTGTGATTATTTAAATTATGACTATTATCTTTACAATTTTCATCCCAATTTAATAAAAGTGCATAATTTAAAATATCATCAATATTAATATCATTAAAATCTTCATATAATTTCAAAATAATTTTATTACAATAAATACTAGTTAAATCATTTAATTGTTTTTCATATTTTTTCAAAACAACATCATAAGAATAAGAATTAGCAGGATAATGCCATTCTAGAATAGACAAATTTTCATATCCAGTCCAAAAAACTTCAACTTTCTCATCTAAGGACTTAACTAATAGTATTTTATTAATAAAATCACATAATAAAATAATAACAGGTTTCTTATATTGTAATTTCTTATCAGAACACAAAAATAATTTTCCAATAACATATTTTTCTTTTGAAGTTTGATAAGGATCATATTCTTCACTAAAAATGCTTTTAGTTACAGGAGCTCCTCCAAAAACTACACCTAAATCAGTATAAGCAGATTTTAAATTTCCATTTAAAATATGAGATCTTATTTGAGAAGTTGACATTGCAACTGCATCAGGATATTTATCATTTTTATATGCATTTATTATTGCATCTACTACTATTTTATCAAATTTAATTGCATTTGATAAACATGCTAAACATTTTGAAAATGATACTTTTGGTAATGACGATAAATATTCACTTTCTGGGAGAACTTGGTTTAAATCTTCTTTTTTATTTATTATTTTTTTTGGGTAGTTTGTATTATATCTTGGAATAAAAATATCGTTGTTGAAATTTATGTTTTGTTTATCTAAGAGGTCAAATAATGAATGAATAAATTGAGATTCACTTTGATTTACACTTGATGTTTGAATTAGGCAATTTTGAGTACTTAAAATTTTAATTAATAATTCTTTATTATTTGTATTTAGTTTTGAAATATTTTCAGTTTGATATAAAATTTTTAAAAGAAGGAGAATTATTATTTTATTTCTTTTATTTGTATAAAAAGTTATTAGATTTTCTGCAATTTTATTAATATCTAATAGAGAAATAATTTTTTTATTAACTTCATTAAATATTATTAAATCTTCTTTATTAACTTTTAATTTATTTGAATTATCAGATTCATCAGTATCTTCATTTATTATACTAATTTTACAATCATTAATTTTTGTCATAGTTGGATTTAAAACAATTGCTTTTTTTCCATTATACAAAACAGTTTTTCCCATTCTTAAAAATGAAAATTCACCTGCTACAATATATAAAACTCCAATTAATATTGAATCATCATTTTCATTTAAAGCTTTTACTAAATCTTCATAAATCTTTTCATAATATTTTTCATTTTTACCAATAATATCATTAATTAGTGTAGAAATAAATTCAATTACCATTCCAATTTTTTCTCCACTTATTTCATTATCAATAGAAAATACAATTTTTGACAAATCAATTTTTTCAATATTCGATTCTAAAATTTGATTAAATAAATCTTCTTTAACAATAGTAACATTTGCAAAAGTTAAAACAGTTTCTTTAAGAACATTAGTATAACCTTCAATTAACTCTTCTAATTTAGGTAAAGGTGGAAAAATATCATAATAATCATATAAAAGTAAATCATCTTCAAGATTTTTAGGAGGAGATTTAATTTGATAATTTAAACATAAATGAACTAATTTACTAAAATATTTTGCTTGTTCAATTGAAAATGAAGGACCAATTATTGAAAACCCTCTTATACAAGCAATATCTCCTATTTGTTCTGCTAATAATAAATGATGTAATATTCTTTTTGTATGGAAAATATTTAATACTAATGCTTCATATTTATTATTTTCTAAAAATGTATTTCCTGATGATTTTAATTTTTCATATTTTTCTAAGTTACTTAATTGAACTTCTAATATTTTCATTGTTTTCTGAATTAAATTTGTTGTTTTTTTATTTTTGTTTTTTAATCTATTTGTTGCAGGATTTACTATTGTTGATGAGGAATTTTTTACTAATGTTGATAAAGAATATATTGGTAGTAAATCTTTTATTGATAATGGTTGTAATTTTTTATCATCTTTTTGCTTATCTTCTTTTTGAGGAATTTTCATTTCTATTGAAAGGAATGGATTTTCATTTATATCATTTTCTTTTTTTGAAAAATTAAAGTTTTTGATTTCTTCATATTTCATTGAAAATATTTTTTTTTTGAATTCTTCATTATTAATATAATCTGAAAGAGATGTTGGATATTTTTCTTCAAAATAATAAAGTACATTTATTAAAAATCCATAATCTAATTCATTACTTGTTGGATTGAAAATTATTTTATATTTATCTTTTGATTTTTCTTCTTTTTTATTTTCTGTTAATAGGATTAATGAACCAATTTTTTTATATAATTTTGAAAAATCTGAAGTAGAAATAAATTTATTTTGTTTTACTAATTTTGAGAAAATTATATTAGCAATAGAACAAAGAGAATTTAATATTTCTTTTGAACTTTCTTTTGTTAATATATCAAAAATAATATCTATGAATTTTTCTGATTCAATTGAATCTGTTTCTATTTCTTTTTCATCTTTTTCAATTGATGAAACAAAGTTTTGAATTGCTTTTAATATTAATAAAGTTTTTTCTTGATCATTTTCAATTTTAAATAAGTTTTCTAATATTTTTGAAAGTAATTTTATTAATTTTGATGATAATGAACTATCATATTTTGTTAGTAATTGTATTAAATTTTTTAATAAAATTAATAATTCTTCAAATTCTTGTCTTTTAAAGAAATATTTCTTATTTTCAAATATATCATTTAAGCATTTTAAAATAATATTTGATATGTTTTTTCTAGTTTCTCCTTCAATAAAAGGGATCAATTTTGTTAAATCATTTATAATTACTATTAATTTTTGAATATCCAAAATTTCATTTTTACCAACTTTCTTATTATCTAATATTGATTTAAATATATTTGCTTTTGTAGTTCCAATGAATTCAATATATTTAATATTAAAAATATTTTTATGATTTTCAATAACCCATTCAAATTTTGAACTAAACATTCCAAAAGAATTAATAAAGAATCTATTATAAAAGTTTGAATGTTTTGAATCATTATTAATATTATAAAAATAATAGAATGAATTAATACCTATTTGTTTTAATGCAAGCATTTTATATTTAATAAATATTTCTGTAATTATCATATCAAGATTTACATTTTTATCAAAGAAAAATTGTTTGAATTGATTTTCTTTTTCTTTTGTATATTGAATATTGAACAAATATAAAAATAATAATTTATTAATTAAATTTAATGGAATTGTAATATATGGAGAAGAATTTCTTAAAATATTTTCTATTTCATTATCAGTTAATAATCTATATAATTTTAAGTCTGAATAATGAATAATTCCATCAACTTTCCCATAAATAAAATTAGTAAATATTTTTAAAGTATTATCAAGTGATTCTGATGCATGATTTAATCCATTTACATCACATATTTCATTTAATGCATTTTCATTTGAGAAAAATTGAGTTTTTAAATCTTCCGAAATTAAATTTTGAACTAAATCGTAAATTTTTGATTCATTTTTTTCTTCTGATGATTCTTTTTTATCATTTTTCTTAATTAATTCATTACAATCATCAACATAATTTTTAATCAAATCAAAAGTCACTTTTTCTCTTTTTATATCAATTGCAATTTGATTTAAAAAAGAAATAATTAAATCTTTATCATTATTAGTATAAATATATAAGAGATTTTTTAATAGATTCCATAATGATTGATTAAACATTGTAAGTTTATCAATTCCTTTTAAATTATTAATTATATAAGATTTGGTTTCTTCAATTTCTTCAATTTTGAATAATTGTTTATCCAATAATTTTAAAATATGTTTAAATGGATTAGATTCAAGATTATGATTAAAGAAAGAATTTAAATTTGGTTGTAAATTTGAAGTAGAATAAAATTTATTAAAAGTATAATCAGGAATTAATTCTTCAAATCTTTTTAAAATAGATAAATTTTCATAAGAAAGAAAAGAATGATATTCAGAAGTATTTGGAAGAGTAACACCATTAATCATTTTTCTAAGAACAATACAATTAATATAATCTAAATCATCTAAAGTATCAAAAATTTTTTGTAATGAAGGTTCATCAATAATAAAATTACCTTTTCCATATAATAGTCCTGTAAATGGATAAACAAAAATACTTACTTTACTAGCACCAGTCATTATTGATTTATCAATAATTTGATTTTTTGATTTTGTTTGCAAAATAATTTCTTTACCTTTTAATTCAGGAATTAATGTTGAAATATATTTTAATTCACCTGATGTATCAGATCGATTTAAAGAATATGCATTTGTTGTTGCAATTGTTATTTCACTTCCTAAAAGGAAAAATTTTTTTTTATCATTATTTCCTGATACTTTATATATAAAACATGTTCCAAAATCTTTGCAATTATTTCCTGCTAAATGTTGAGTTGAAATATTACTTCCTGAATTTTGTAATTCTGTATATATTAATATATCTTTATTTAATGAATAATAATTACCTAAATTATTATTTGAAGTTTCTATTTCTACAACATTAACATTGTTTTGAGGGAATTTTATAACATTTGAAAATGAAACATCTGTTCTATCTATTAAAGTTTCAAATACTTTTCCTTTAAGAGATAAAAGTTGAATATTTTCTTCTAAATCAGGAAGTTTTTGTTTTAGGATTTTACATAATTTTTCAAATATTAAAAAGTTTGATTTTAAGAAATTAGTTAATTTCTTAAATGGTATTTTTTCATGGAAATAATCTAAGAAATAACTTAAAATATGACATAAGTCTAAAATTGAAAAATCAATAATTGAATCTTTTGATGGGGATAATAATAATTTATTTATAATATCATATAATATTTGATATAAATTATCAAAAAAGGATTTATTCATATCTTTACTAAATATAGCTCTAGCATAAATTTGAGAAAAAAAAGTAGTAAATAATAGTTTTTTATTACAAACCTCATTTATTATAATTTTTAATATTTCATTTTTATTTGAATTTTCTTCAAAAAATATCTTAAAGAATGGAGTATAATTTGTATTATTATTATAATGTGAAATTAATGATGAAATTGTAATTACTTTTGAATCTTTTTTTTGTTTATCAATTTTTTTGGTTAAAATAAAGGATTTATAATTATTAATTTTGTCAAAAGAATCAATTAATTTATTTTTAATATAATTCTCAAGATTTAATAAATTACAAATATAATCACTTTTATTTAATGAATATAAAGCTGAAAATAATTCTTTTTGATTATCCAAATTATTAAATAAAAATTTATAATGAGTTGTAATAATATTATAAACTAAATTTATAGTTTTTTCGTTTTTGTTTTCGTTTTTTAAAAATTCTAAAAGTTTTTTCTTAATATCATCATTTATAACTTCTAATTTACTATAATTATAAAACTGAATATTTTTTAAATAATAATAAACATTAATAAGATATAAATTTGGTTCTTTAACAAATAATTGATTAATTTTTTGATATTCGGAATCAAAATTATCTTGATTAAAGCATCCATAAAATTTCCTATAATTTTCTAAATTAGCTGAAATTTCTTTTGAAAATTTTTCATAAATATTATTCATAATTGGTGAATCTTTAATTTCATAAACTTTATCACTTCTAGTAGACCAATTAAAAAATGAATTATTTTTTTGTGGTAAATATGATAAAGATTTTGATTTGCCTTTTTTACCTGATGGAGGATTTGATGATTCAAATTTAATATAAATTTTACTTTTAATAATTTCATTAATTCTATTAAGAATATATTTTTCATTATCCTTTGCAGAAATATCAATTTTATTTTCTAATTCTTCATAATTTTTTGTTTCAATTCTCTTTTTAAATAATTTATGAGGATATTCATTTGATGAATATTTAACTTTTTCTTCATTTATATAATTAGTTAAACATAATTGTGAATAGAAATAATTCCAATTAAAATAAAACCAAGGTAAATCATATTTATAACAATTTAAAAAAAGATAAATAGAATTTAATTTAGAAATTAATTTATTATCTTTTACTAATTGTTCTAATGAAATATTACAGCATTCTTCAATAATTTTTTTTTCTTTTTTAAAATCATTTTCAAAAGTAGAAGATTCAATAATAGAAATAGATAAAATAGAAATACCAAGAAGATAATAACAAGAGTTAGTTTTATCATAACAAAAACATTCATCAATATTTTGAATAGTATTAGAAGATAAACAATGTAATTTCTTTATAAAAGTTCCTTTAAAATTTTCAGTCTTAATGTCAGGTTTAATTTCAATATTTTCTTGAGAAGGATTTTTTGAATCTTTTTTTTCTGGAGTTTGAAAAGGTTTAACAAAAAATGGATTAATAAAGTTTTTAAAGAAAGTTGAAGAATTTGAATCAGGAGGATTTTCTTCTATAAAAGGAGAAAAGACATTAAAACTTATTTTATTATCTTCTATTGAATTATTATTATTATTTCCTTGCTCTGGATTTTTATTTTTATTATCATTTTTATTATCATTTTTATTATTATTATTATTATTATTACTATTATTTTTATTATTATTATTGTTACTATTATTATTATTATTTGGTTTATATGGATCACTAATTATTAAATTCATATCTACATTTTTTTTTGAATCAATTAAATCTTTAAATTGATTAAAAAATTCATCTTCAACTCCTCTTAAATCATTTTTTGTTTTTTTTGAATTTTGATAGTAAAAAGATTTAATAGGTTGAATTTCAATTGAAAAATTTTTTTCATCATTTTTATTAATAGAAAAAACAAAACAACCACCTTCTTTTAATTTATATGCATATAATTTATTATTAATTAAAACCCATTTTAAATAATCAAATTTAGTAGGATCAAAATCACTTCTAAAATTTGGAATCATTGTAATTTCATAAAATCCATTTAAACCAGGTGCCATTTCTACTTTTGTTCCATATAATATTACTTTTTCACAATAATCAATTTCTTCTAATGTCTCCTTTTTACTTGGAACTTTTGTTTCTTTTTCTTTATTAAATGATTTTATTAAATAATTTGCTGCTTTTTCAATATTATAATTTTTCTTTTCTAATGCTTTTTTACATTTAGCTTTAGGGAAAAGAAAACTAAATGATTCATATAATTCATCAATTAAAATATCTTTTTCTGTTCTATTATTTAGAATATTTTCTGATGATAAAGGAAATTTATATAAAACTAAATTAACTAAAAATTCTTCATTTTTTTCTTTTCTCTTTTTATAACTTAAATACTTTTTCTTATCAGTTTTATCACCTTCAGATTCTAGAGCCAATGCATATAAATTATAATCATCACTTAAT
>Ga0256407_10004696_pt1 | contig 22566 bp, 24 predicted proteins | sample RumenRJG_04DNA_FD_193489 | JGI IMG/M metagenome (GOLD analysis project Ga0256407, IMG submission 193489) | Bovine rumen microbial communities from Lethbridge, Alberta, Canada - RJG_04 | ecosystem: Host-associated > Mammals > Digestive system > Stomach > Rumen | place: Canada: Alberta... | reverse complement strand
AGATGAAGCAATAAAATTAAATCCGTATTGTATAGATGTATCAAGCGGTGTAGAAACAAATAAAGTTAAAGATAAACAAAAAATATTAAATATAGTAAAAGTTGTTAAAACAATTTGTAGTTAAAAAATGACAAAAATTCGCGAAAGCGAATTTTTACAACAAATCGCGGAGCGATTTCCAAGACCGCGAAGTTTGATACGAACCGAAGCTTTTTGTGAATGCGGTGTGCAGAAATTAAAGCGAAGCGATTTGCACATAAATGAACAAAATGCGATGGTGTAGTTCAAAATGTGCGGTCGTTATAAATATTTTAGGAGAGTTAAAAATGAGCAATACAAGATTTGGAATATACGGCGGACAATATATTCCCGAAACACTTATGAACGAGATAATAAATCTTGAAAAGCAATATGAATACTATAAAAATAATCCCGAATTTGTAAAAGAACTTAACGATTTATTAAAAAATTATGCAGGAAGACCTTCTCTTTTATATTTTGCCGAAAAAATGACAAAGGATTTGGGCGGAGCAAAAATATATTTGAAAAGAGAAGATTTGAATCATACCGGTTCACACAAAATAAACAATGTTTTAGGACAAGTTCTTCTTGCAAAAAAGATGGGTAAAACAAGAGTAATTGCCGAAACAGGTGCTGGTCAACACGGAGTAGCAACAGCTACTGCTGCCGCACTTTTAGGTATGGAATGTGAAATTTTTATGGGTGAAGAAGATACCAAAAGACAAGCATTAAATGTTTACAGAATGAAATTGTTGGGAGCTAAAGTTAATGCGGTAACTTCCGGAACAAAAGTTTTAAAAGATGCCGTTAATGAGGCAATGAGAAATTGGTCAACAAGAGTAAGCGATACTCATTATGTTTTAGGTTCGGTTATGGGACCGCACCCGTTTCCTACAATAGTAAGAGATTTTCAAAGTGTAATAAGTAAAGAAGCAAAACAACAAATTTTGGAATATGAAGGTAAACTTCCTTATGCGGTTGTTGCTTGTGTGGGCGGCGGAAGCAATGCTATGGGAATGTTTTATAACTTTATTGAAGAAAAGAATGTAAAACTTATAGGTTGCGAAGCGGCAGGTAAAGGTCTTGATACAGACAAACATGCCGCATCAATTGCTAAAGGCAAAACAGGAATTTTTCACGGAATGAAATCTTATTTCTGTCAGGATAAATACGGACAAATCGCGGAAGTTTATTCGATTTCCGCAGGTCTTGATTATCCGGGAATAGGGCCTGAACATGCTTATTTGCATGATACGGGCAGAGCCCAATATGTTCCTGTTACGGATGAAGAAGCTGTTTGTGCATTTGAGTATCTTGCAAGAACCGAAGGTATAATTTGTGCAATAGAAAGTGCACATGCGGTTGCTTATGTAAGAAAAATTGCACCAAAAATCGATAAAAACGAAAGTATAATAGTTTGCCTTTCCGGCAGAGGCGATAAAGATGTAGCGGCAATAGCAAGATACAGAGGAGAAAAAATATATGAATAGAATAGAGTCGGCTTTTACAAACAAAAAAGCATTTATACCTTTTATAACGGCAGGGTATCCTAATATAAACAAAACGGAAGATTTTATTTATAAGATGGTTTTGGCAGGTGCGGATTTAATAGAAATAGGAATACCTTTTTCGGATCCTGTTGCCGAAGGTCCCGTAATTCAGGAATCAAGCCAAAAAGCATTGGAGGCGGGGACAAACCTTGATAACATTTTTGAGCTTGTTAAAAAGGTAAGAAAAACGGTTTCAATACCGTTGGTTTTTATGACTTATGTAAATCCTGTTTTTAATTATGGTTATGATAACTTTTTTAAACAGTGTTCTTTAATAGGTATAGACGGGATAATTATTCCTGATTTACCGTTTGAAGAAAAAAATGAAATTACGGATTATGCGAAAAAGTATGACGTCAAAATAGTTTCGTTAATAGCACCGACATCCGAAGACAGAATAAAACAAATTGCAGAAGAAGCTGAAGGATTTTTGTATATTGTTTCATCTATGGGTGTTACGGGTGTAAGAACCGAAATAAAAACGGATTTGAAATCTATTTTGGAATCGGTAAGAAAATCAACAAAAGTTCCTGCTGCAATAGGGTTCGGGATACACAGCCCGGAACAGGCAAATCAAATGTCAAAAATTGCGGACGGCGTAATTGTAGGCAGTGCAATAATAAAAATTATAAAACAGTACGGAACAAATGCTGATGATTACATTTACAATTATGTTAAAAGTATGAAAGATGCAATAAGGAATTAAATATATACATAAGAAATTTAATTTTATATAATAAAAAAGTTAGTTGTAAGGGGGAAAAATGATAATAACTCTTAAAAGAAGAGCTACTAAGCAGGAAGAAAAAAAAGTTGTAGATAAGGTGAAGAAGTTAGGTTATATTCCTCACATATCCAAGGGTAAAGATGTAACCATTATAGGTATGGTAGGTGAATTTGCCGAAAAGTACAGTGATTTATTTGAATCAATGGATGAAGTTGATCATATAAGCGAAATAGAAAAACCTTATAAACTTGCTTCAAGAGATTTTAAACAGGATAATACGGTAATAAAACTTCCGTACGGAGTAGAAATCGGCGGCAACAAAGTTCCTGTTATTGCAGGACCTTGTGCAATAGAAAGCAAAGCCGTATTGGAAGAAATAGCAAAAATAGTAAAAGACGGCGGCGGAACAATACTCAGAGGCGGAGCATACAAACCGAGATCTTCGCCATACACATTCCAAGGTTTAGGAGAAAAAGGTTTGAAATTTTTGCACGATGTAGGTGTTAAATATAAAATTCCTACAATAAGTGAAGCAATGTCTGTAGAACAAGTAAAATTGGTAAGCAAATATTGTGATATAGTACAAATCGGTGCAAGAAATGTTCAAAATTATGATTTATTAAAAGCATGCGGAAAACAGAAGAAACCTGTTTTATTGAAAAGAGGTATGGCAACAACAATAAAAGAATGGTTGCTTTCCGCAGAATATATTTTATCTGAAGGAAATAACAATGTTATGTTGTGTGAAAGAGGTATAAGGACATTTGAAACCGCAACAAGATTTACATTGGATTTAAATGCAATACCTGTAGTAAAAAAACTCACACATTTGCCTGTAGTTTTGGATCCTTCGCACGGTATAGGAATAAGAGAACATGTTCCTACAATGGCAAAAGGATGTTTGGCTGTAGGAGCAGATGCAATAGCATTGGAAATTCATCCCAGACCTGAAGAAGCATTATCCGATGGTCCTCAAAGTTTGTTGCCTGATCAATATAAAAAGCTTGTGTCAGAACTTAAAGTTTTGGCAAAAGCATTAGGCAGAGAGATTTAATGAAAACAGTTGCTATTATAGGTGTTGGTTTAATGGGCGGTTCTTTGGGTATAGCTTTACGGCATATATCCAAGAACGGCTCAAGACTATATGATGTTATAGGTATAGGCAGAAATACAAAAAAATTACAACTTGCAAAAGACAAAAATGCGGTTGACAGCTATTCCACTAATATTGATGTTGTAAAGTGTGCAGATATAGTTTTTATTTGCAGTCCTGTTGATATGATAGTTGATTTTTATAAAGAAGTAGCAAAGTTTGTAAATAAAAAAACTATTGTGTGCGACATAGGCAGTATAAAATTCAATGTCGATAACAAGATAAAACAACTTCAACAAAAAAATAAAGATTATCCTGCATTTGTAGGATGTCATCCTATGTGCGGAATAGAACAAAACGGTATAGAGTATGCAAGTTTGGATATATACAACAATGCAAATGTTGTTATAACTGCAAATCCTAAAGATAAGAATACACAAATAATAGCTAAGTTATGGAAAAGTGTAGGCTGTAAAGTAGTTTTTATGTCTGCAAAAGAACATGACGAAACTGTTGCTTTTACAAGTCATCTTCCGCATATAATAGCATTCAGTTTCTATAAAATGTTTAAAGAAAAAGAAAATAAAAATAAGAATATAGACAGTTTGGTTGCAGGCTCATTTAAAAGTTTAACAAGAGTGGCAAAATCTTCTCCTCAAATGTGGGTTCCCATATTTTTAAATAATAAAAATAATTTGAAAATGTTATCTAACGAATTGTGTAAACAAATAAAAGATTTTGTTGATACTTTCGGCAATGAAGAGAAATTAAAGGAAATATTAAGTAAGAGTATAAGACAATGAAAATAAATAAAGTGACAAAAATTAACGGAACAATAACAGTTCCTGCGGATAAGTCTATTACACACAGGGCAATAATGTTGTCTTCTCTTGCTGCAGGGAAATCATATATAAATAATTATTTAAAATCCGATGATTGTTTAATGACAATGAATGCTTTTAAACAAATGGGTGTAAATATTGAACAGAAAGACAATTCGTTAATAATCAACGGTGTCGGAATAAACGGACTTAAAAATCCCGTTAAAGAAATTTATGCCGGAAATTCCGGAACGACAACAAGATTGTTGTCCGGTGTTCTTGCGGGACAAAATTTTGGTTCAACAATTACAGGTGATGCAAGTTTATCAAAAAGACCGATGAAAAGGGTTATTGAACCGTTATCTTTAATGGGTGTAAATATAAAAGCCAAAGAAAATAATTTTTTGCCTATGACAATAAGTTCTAACGGAAATTTAAAAGCGATAAATTATGTAAGCCCGGTGGCAAGTGCACAAGTAAAATCTTGTGTTTTGTTTGCAGGTTTGTATGCCGATGGTATAACTACCGTTAAGGAACCGATAAAATCGAGAGATCACAGTGAAAAAATGTTTAAAACTTTCGGTGCCGATATTTCGGTTGACGGTTTAAAAGTAAGTATAAGTCATTGTGATAAATTGTATTCGCAGGAAGTAGTCGTTCCCTGCGATATTTCATCTGCGGCATTTTTTATTGTTGCAGGGTTAATTGTTCCCGATTCAAATATAAAAATTTTAAATGTAAATATAAACAAAACAAGAGACGGTATTTTAACCGTTTTAAAAAATATGGGTGCAAATATTGTTTTGGATAATATAAGAACGGTATCGGGTGAAGATGTTGCCGATATTGAAATAAAAAGTTCAAAACTCAATTCAACAAGTTTTTCCAAAGAAATAGTACCTTCTTTAATAGATGAAATTCCTGTAATTGTTCTTGCCGCAACTCAAGCGGAAGGAAAAACGGTTATTTCAGGTGCAAAAGAATTAAAAGTTAAAGAAAGTAACAGAATACATTCCGTTGCTTCACAATTAAATAAAATGGGTGCAAATATAGAAGAAACAGATGACGGTTTTATAATAAACGGACCTACAAAACTTAAAGGTACTGTTGTTGACAGTTTTGATGATCACAGAATTGCAATGATGTTATCCGTGGCAGGTCTTATAGCGGATGGTGAAACCGAAATTTTAAAAAGTGATTGTGTAAAAATATCGTTTGAAAATTTTTATGAAGTTTTAAAAAGTATATCTAAATGATAAATCATTTTTTGAACTATGAATTCGTGTATTTGTTTTTGTTTCTGTTTTTGTTTTTTGCATTTATCGGTTTACTTGTAAAAAATAAAATAATAAAAAAAATAAGTTTGTTGTTCTTTGCAATTTTTTATTCGTTATTTTTCATGGAATTTGTTTTATCTTTTTTTATGCCTGCACCTACAATGATATACAATAAAGGTTGTTTGTATAAAATAAATGACAGAACAACTCATATTTGCAGAGATCTGAAATATGTTGATAAAAACGGTATGATATTGAGGTTTGACGGTGATATTTTCAATGATTTAAAGTTTACCGAAAGTGAAAGTTGCAGTTTGGTTTATGATAAAAATTATACGGAATATTATAATGGTTTCAGATACACTAAATGTAATGAAAAATCCGATGAAACATATTTGTTTTTCGGTTGTTCGTTTACATTTGGTACTGCCGTAGATGATAACGAAACATTGCCGTATTATTTTTCCGAAAAATTTAATTTTGAAAAGAATGTAATAAATTGCGGTGTCGGCGGACAAGCTACAAATACCGCATTAAATATTTTAAATAATGATGTGTTTGAAAATTTAATACCGGAAAAATCAAAAGTCAAACATTGTTTTTATACTTTGATAAAAGATCATATATACAGAAATTTCAGGTATGAAGGATATTGTATAGACAGTTATTTATATAAAGACAACAAATATACAAAAGTAAAACAGCCGTATGGTATATTTAAAAGCTTGTTTGCAAGATGTTATATTTTCAGAAAGGTATTTTTACCTTGGATAGACGAACATAATGAAGATTTTTATGAAGATTATTTATTGGAAACTTTAAAAGAAATAAACGGTATTTTAAAAGAAAAATATAATTCAAAGTTAACTTTGATAGTTTGGCCCGGAGATCCGGGAGAATACAGAGAAGTTTTTCTGGATAAATTGAAAAAAGTAAATTTAGATATAATATTTGTTCCTGACAGTTTTCTTTCTTATGATTTAGGATACAGAGTGAAAGAGGATGGTCATCCGACCGCACAAGCAAATAATATTATAGCTGAAAAAATATATGATTATTTAAAAAATATAGAGCAGGATTAAAATTATGCAAATAAAAGAAAAAAGCAGTTTTTTATATTATTTGGGTAAATTTTTGTTCAAATGGATGTTTATATTGATATACAGATGTAAATCGTCCGGACAGGAAAATTTACCGAAAGATACGGGGTTTATAATAGCTCCTAACCATATGAGTTTTTTTGATCCGCCGTTGGCAGGTTGTTTTATGAAACCCGATCTTTTTTTTATGGCAAAACAAGAACTTTTTGATGTTCCGATATTGGGTTTTTTAATAAAGAGGACAAATGCTTTTCCCGTAAAAAGAGGAATGCAGGACATGAGTGCATTTAGAAATGCGTTCACATTGTTGGAAAATAAGAAAGCCTTATTAATGTTCCCGGAAGGAACAAGATCAAAAACCGGTGAACTTGGTAAAGCAAGAGCAGGAGTTGGAATGGTTGCTTGTAATTGCCAGGTACCTATAGTTCCGGTAAAACTTGTTAATACCAACAATATGAAAAAATTTAAAAAAATAGAAGTAAAATACGGTAAACCTATATATCCTCCGAAAGAGCATACAAAAGAAGATTATTTAAAATTAGCCCAACAGGTATTGGAAGAAATAAAAAAGTTATAGGAAAATATAAATGGTAAAAATAACAATAGCTAAAAGTGCAGGTTTTTGTTTCGGTGTAAAAAGAGCAATAGATTTGGCACAAGAAATTGCCTCAAAAAATAAAAATGTTTATACATTCGGACCGTTAATCCATAATCCTCAGGAAGTTCAACGTTTGGAAAAAGAAAATATCAAAGTAATAGAAGATTATTCGAAAATAGAAGAAGGCATTTTGGTATTAAGAACACATGGAATTCCTTTGGATATTTATGAAAACTTATCCAAAAAAGAAAATATAAAAATTGTTGATGCGGCATGTCCTTTTGTAAAAAAAGCACAGGATATAATAAAAGAGTTGAGCAAAGACAGCGAACAGATTGTTATTGTGGGAGAAAAAAAACATCCGGAAGTAGTTGCTTTGGTTTCTTACGGTAAAGGTAAATGTTTGGTTGTTGAAGATAAAAAAGATGTTGAAAATGTAAAAAAAACTGATATAATTTATATTGTCAGTCAAACTACACAAAGTCCTAAAAAGTTTGATGAAATAGTTAAAGAGATATCTAAAATATCTCAAGTTAGGGTTTTTAATACAATTTGCAGAGCTACTTTCGACAGACAAAGTGCTGCCGAAAAGTTAGCAAAAGAAGTTGATGTTATGATAGTTATAGGCGGTAAAAATTCAGGTAATACCACCCGTCTTTATCAGATTTGTTCTAAGATAACAAAAACTTATCATATAGAAAATGTTGATGAACTTGATAAAAGTTGGTTTGATAATATAAAAGAAGTCGGAATAACCGCAGGTGCATCAACTCCTGATTGGATTATTGAAAATATAAAAGGGAGGATAAAAGAAATTACGGCAAATTAGGGTTCAAGAAAAATAAAAGGAGAAGTAAAATGGAAAACAACAATTTAGATAATTTAACGAAGTTTGAAGATGATGAAAGTATTACAATGGCAGATTTATTAGGTCCTGAAACAAAAAGTCAAATAAATCAGGGACAGATAATAGATGTTGTTATTGTTGCGGAAAACGATGAAGGTTTTATGGTGGATTTGGGTATGAAATCCGAAGGATTGATTCCTAAATCCGAATTTGAAGGTATGGAAATACCTAAAGAATTGGCGGTAGGTGCAACGGTCAAAGTTTTCGTTAAAAACACAAGAGGCAGAATACAACTTTCATACAGAGAAGTTTTAGAGAAAAAAGCATGGGATGATGTTGAAGAAGTTTTTAAAAGCAAAAAAACAATAAAAGGAACAATTATAAAATCAGTTAAAGGCGGTTTTATAGTTAATGTGGGAGTAAATGCTTTCTTACATATTTCACAGGTAGATATTGTTTTTGTTAATCAGCCGGAAAAATATATAGGTAAAACTTTTGATTTTGTTATTACCGAGTTTGACAGATATGATAAGAAAATAACTTTGTCCAGAAGAAAAATTTTGGAAGATGAAAAAGCTGCAAAAAGAGCAGCAATGTTTGAATCTTTAAACGAAGGACAAATCTTGGATGGAACGGTTAAAAAAATTATTCCTTCAGCCGCATTTGTGGATTTGGGCGGAGTTGACGGTTTCTTGCATATCGGAGAACTTGCATGGTATAAAGTTAAAAAAGTTGAAGATATATTGCATGTAGGTCAGGTTATAAGAGTTCAAATATTAAAAATTGATAAGGAACAAGAAAAAATTTCAGTAAGTATGAAACAACTTGTAACAAATCCTTGGGACAGTGCAGGTGAAAAATATATTGCAGGTTTGATAATGAAAGGTAAAGTTACATCTATAATGCCTTACGGTGCTTTTGTTGAATTGGAAAAAGGAGTTGAAGGCCTTTTACCGATAAGCGAATATGCTTGGAATGACAGTGAGCATTTGTTTAAAAAAGAAGTAAAAGAAGGACAAGAATTGGAAGTTAAAGTTATAAATTGTGATAAAGAAACAAAGAAAATTTCTTTGTCCGTAAAACAAATGCATCAAAATCCTTGGGAAATAGCAGCAAGACATTATGTTCCGGGAACAAAAGTTAAAGGTGTAGTAAAAAATATTACACCGTTCGGTGCTTTTGTAAAATTGCCTGAAGGCGTTGAAGGTCTTATTCATATAAGTGATTTTTCATGGTTGAAAAATATAAAACATCCCGAAGATGTAGTAAAAAAAGATCAGGAAGTTGAAGCTGTTGTTTTGTCGGTTAATACACAAAATGAAAAAATTGCTTTATCAATAAAACACTTAACACAAGATCCGTATAAAAAATATAAACTCGGTACGACGGTTAAAGGTAAAGTTGTAAGAGTTGCGGAATTCGGTGTATTTATTGAAGTTGAACCAAATATTGAAGTATTGGTTAAAAAGACGGAATTGTCTTTTGAAAATAAAATCGGTGAACTTCCTAAAGAAGGAGAAGAAATTGAAGCAAAAATCATTAAAGCAGATTTAAGAGAAAGAAAATTGGAAGCTTCAATTAAGAAATTTGAAAAAGCACAAGAAAAAGAACTTATAAAACAGTTCTCTTCAAACGATGAAAAACCTACATTAGGTGACATTTTGCAAGAGGATTAATTTTAAGTGATAGACTATTTTAAAGGAATATTATCTTATAAAACTTTAAATACCGCAGTTGTGGAAATTGCAGGAATAGGGTACAGCATTTCCATAACTGCGGATACATTTAATAAGTTGCCTAATGACGGTCATCAGGTAAAACTCTATATTATAGAATCTACCGGTATGTATGGCGGTGTAATATCCTATTACGGCTTTTTAACCAGAGAAGAAAGAGATATGTTCGTTTTAATAAAAGATGAAGTTCCGTCAACCGGTGCAAAAAAGGCAATGGAATATCTCGATAAAATTTCAAAATCGTTTGCGGATTTTCAAGCTGCCGTAATGAAAAGAGATGTTTCGATGTTAAGCGGAGTTTTCGGCTTTACTAAAAAAACCGCAGAAAAGTTGGTAGCTGCATTAAAAGATAAAATAGCAAGTGTTACCGTAAAAGATTCTGCAAAATGGACTAATATTGATGCAGGTTCTTCTTCTTCGGAAGCGGTAGCCGCACTTATAACATTGGGATATAAAGAAATCGATGCAAGAGAAACAGTAAATAAAATAGTAAGTGAAAATAAAAATTTATCCGTAGAACAAATAATTACAGAATCATTAAAATATTTATAGAATGAAAGAATTAATAATAAATCATTTTTTTAATTATGAATTTATTTATATTTTTTTATTTTGTTTTTTTATGTTTTTGTCGTTATCAATGTTTATAAAACAAAAAATAATAAGAAAGATATCAATATTGTTCGTTTCGTTGTTTTTTTCACTATTTGTTTTTGAAACTGCTTTATCTCTTTTTACGGAAAAATTTGAAGAAACAAAAGTTGATAATAAAATATTAAATATTGTACATTCCAAAGAAATAATAAAATATCGAAATATAAGATTTTTAGACAAAAAAACAAATAGAAAAATATTTTTCACAAATGATAATATAGATGAAAAATTTTTAGATAATAATAGATTTATAAAATATATTGATGCTGAATATTCAAGATATAAAAATACATCTTTCAGATATACAAAATGTAATGAACAATCAAAAGAAACATATGTTTTTTTAGGATGCTCTTTTACTTTTGGTGACGGGTTAAATGATGATGAAACCTTGCCGTATTATTTTTCAAAGAGTTTTGATTTTAAATGTAATGTTTTAAATTATGGATTACAAGGAAAAAGTTCTAATTCTGCACTTAATATTTTAAATATTGGTTTGCCAAAGGATAAAGAATATAAACATTTTTTTTATTACTTGATATCTGATCAAATATTGAGAAATTTGATATATGTTAATGCTTGTTTTGATGGTTATATATATATTAAAGGAAATTTCTATAAAACAAAGTACCCTTTTTCCGGCATTGTTTCTGCTTTTCAAAAAAGTTATATCTTTAGAAAAATATTTATATATTTCATTTATAAATATAACAAAAAATATTGTGACGATTATATGATAGAAAGTTTAAAAGAAATGAACAGGATAATAGAAGAAAAATATAATTCAAAATTGACGATAATAGTATATCCGAATAAATATAGTAAGAGATTTATCAAAAAAATAAATGAAACAAATTTGAATTTAATATATTTACCCGGCTATTTTAACTCAGAAAAAAAAGGATATAGAATAAAAAATGATGGACATCCTACGGCAAAAGCAAATGAAGAAATTGCTCAAATATTGTATAATTATATAAATGATTTAAAACAGAGAAATTTATGAACGAAGAAAACAGAATTATAGATCCGGAAAATTTATCACCGGATGAAAAACTTGAAAATTCGTTAAGACCTAAAGGTCTTGACGAGTTTATCGGTCAACAAAAACTAAAAAATAATTTAAAGGTTTTTATTGAAGCGGCAAAAAAAAGAAACGAACCTTTAGATCATTGTTTGTTTTACGCTCCCCCGGGACTTGGAAAAACCACACTTGCACATATTATTGCAAAAGAAATGGGTGGAAATTTAAGAACAACATCAGGTCCTGTTCTTGAAAGAGTGGGGGATTTGGCTGCAATTTTAACAAATCTTTCAGAAGGTGATGTATTCTTTATAGATGAAATTCACAGGATGAACCATTTGGTGGAAGAAGCATTGTATCCCGCAATGGAAGATTTTGAACTTGATATTATTATCGGGCAAGGACCATCTGCAAAGACAATAAAACTTCCCGTACCTAAATTCACATTGATAGGTGCAACAACAAGGGCAGGTATGTTGTCGAGTCCTTTAAGAGACAGGTTCGGTATAATAGAACATTTGAATTATTACGATACCAACGAATTGGTGCAAATAGTTCAAAGATCAAGTTCAATAATTAATGTTAAAACCGATGAACAAGGTGCTCTTGAAATTGCAAGAAGATCAAGAGGTACACCGAGAATTGTTAACAGATTATTAAAAAGAGTCAGGGATTTTGCCGAAATAAAAACAGGCGGAGTAATTAATAAACAAATAGCAAAAGAAGGTCTTGATGCTTTGGGAATAGATGATATCGGTCTTGATAAAATGGACAGGCTTTTGCTTACTACAATAATTGAAAAATTTTCCGGCGGACCTGTAGGTCTTGATACTATGGCAGTATCTGTTAGTGAAGATGCAGATACAATATCGGATGTTTATGAACCATATTTAATACAGTTGGGTTTTATAGCAAGAACTCCGAGAGGCAGAGTTGTTACGGAACTTGCATACAAACATTTAAATATACCATTACCTAAAAAAGCACTAACTAATCAAAAAGAGTTGTTTTAATAAGTTAAATGAAAGAAATAATAATAAATCATTTTTTAGATTACGAGTTTGTTTATATTTTTTTATTTTGTTTTATCATATTTTTATTAATATCAGTGTTTTTTAAACAAAAAATATTAAGAAAAATATCAGTATTAATATCTTCAATATGTTTTATTTTATTTTGTTTTGAATTTATTTTATCTTTTATTATGATATTACCACAAACTAAAAGTTTTAGATTTTATATGGATAAGATAGATGGCAATATATATGTTCAAAAAGAAATAGAGTTTTTTGATGAGAACAATAAAAAATATAAATATAAAATAGATATGCAATATTTTGATGAAAAAAATTATGATAAGTGTACTTTTATTTTTAATCAAAATTATTCAGTCTATAGTAATAATTTTAGAGTAACAAAATGCAATAATGAATCCGAAGATGTATTTTTGTTTTTAGGTTGTTCTTTTGTTTTTGGTGATGGGATTGGTGATGATGAAACATTACCATATTGTTTTTCACAGTTGTTTGATTTTAAAAAAAATGTAATAAATTGTGGAGTTTCAGCAAATTCATCAAATACTGCATTAAATATTTTAAATAATGAAATATTATTACCATTAACAAAAAACAAAAATTTAAATATAAAGGGTTGTTTTATTAATTTAATGTCTGATCATATTTATAGAAATTTTAGATATGAAGGAGTTTGTTTAGATGGATATTTATATAAAAACAATAAATGGTATATACCAACAAAAATAGGAAAAATAAAATATATCTTTGCAAGGAGTTATATTTTTAGAAAAATATTTGTGCCTATTATAGATAATTATTTTAAGCATTATTATGAATATTATATGATAGAAAGTTTAAAACTGATAGATAAAATAATAAAGGAAAAATATAATTCAAAATTAACAATAGTAATATGGGATAAAGATGGTTACAGTGAATTTTTTATTAAACAATTAAAGGAAATAGGTGTAGATTTAGTATTTTTACCGGAATATTTTAATTCTGAAGAAAATGGATATAGAATAAAAAATGATGGACATCCTACGGCAAAGGCAAATGAAGAAATAGCTGAAATTTTATATAATCATATAAACGAACAAGATAAAATGAATTAAAAGGTTTTTAATATGGAAAAGATTTTGTTGCATACTTGTTGTGCCCCGTGCAGTGCATCAACAATAACATTATTGCAGGATTATGAAATAGTAAGTTTATGGTTTAATCCAAATATTTATCCTTTAAAAGAACATTTGGCAAGATACGATACTTGGAACAAGTATATGGATTTGCTGAATATACAAAAAATGGAAATAAAAGCCGATTGGTTAGATGATGAGTCCAAGTATGAAGAATTATGGTTAAATGATGCCGTTAAATGTGATAAAGGCAGATGTTACTATTGTTACTTAAAAAGATTGGAAAAAACGGTAGAAACGGCAAAACAAAATAATATAAAAAACTTTTCAACAACATTACTGTCCAGCCCGTACCAAAAGCATGATGTTATAAAACAAATATGCGAAGATATGGCCGTTAAAAACGGGTTAAACTTCGTTTATGTAGATCCGCGAAAAATTCATTATGACGGGGTGCATAAAATCAAAAAACTCGGGTTGTATAGTCAGAGATATTGTGGATGTAAATTAAGTATGCGATAAATTTATTTATTGCATACTTAATTTACAACTTATAGCGACCTTAATATTTTGGTTATAATATTGAAACTCAGGAAATCGAGTATGCCCTTACGGGATCCATATACACTTCATTCCTGAGTTTCTTCATTCTAACACAAAATCTTAAGGTCTTTTTAACGACAAAGTTTTGTCATTGCAAAAATCCATTGTTGTTAATTATACATTGTACATTGTAAATTATAAATTGCCGTTTGGTTTGTCATCCCGCACTTGATGCGGGATCTCGTAGTAAAGCAGCTTTTCATTCATCTGTACATCCATATATCTATACATCTATACTTTCAAAAGAAATTTTTTTCAGTTCCACAATTAACTTTATTTTTCAATATTTTTATAAAGATTTTAATTGATAATACATGTTTACCGGGTTTTACTTATATATAAAAATATAAAGTTTTATGAACGGAACAATATGAAAATATGTTGAAAAAACAATAAATTTTTCATTAACAAGAATCATTATCATTACTAAAAAATAAATAAAATGTCATAAATTGCCAATATTCATCTTAAAGTATAGTGCAGATAAATATAAAAAGCAAATCAAGTAAATAAAATAGAAAAATGTCATAAATTGCCAATATTTATCTTGACATGTAGAGAAAAAAAATAGGGGGGAGTAAAATGGGGTATAAAAGAAATTTGTATGGAAAAGTTCAACATGTAAAAAATTCTTATTATTGTGCATTTAAAGGCAAATTTTGCTTACATTTTGCAACGAAAGAAAAAGCCGAGTTAGCATTAAAGTATGTTAATCCTAATGAGTATGAAGATCCTACATATGTTCCTATAAGAGCATATCTTTGCAAATGTGGACACTGGCACTTAACAAGTAAACCAAAAATAACATATTTTCACAAAAATTATAAAAGAATTCCAATATGTGCTTAAAATAAAAAAAATGGAGGAAACCATGTCAAAACAAATAATAGAAAATGGAATGACTAGTAGTAAAGATACGGAAGGAAATTCATGGTTAGTTTTGTTTATTTTAGCAGTTGTTTATATTTTATCACCAATAGATTTTATTCCGGATTTTATACCAATAATAGGTTTGTTAGATGATATTGGTATTGGAGGAGGTTTATTAGGAGCATCGTTTCAAAAACTTTTAAATGTAGTAAATGAAAAAAACTAAATAAAAGGAGAATAAGCCAATGAATAAAGAAACCATTAAATTAGCATTACAAGTTGCAACTGCAGTAATAAATGTAATTTTGGAATACTATAATCAAACAAAAAAAATACCTAAATAATAAAGGTTGTCAAAAAAAAGGAGGTGATGCCAATGCAAAACTTGTAGTACCTTTTAGAAAAGGCAAAAAATATTTAACATAGGAAAAATAAAAATGAATAAAAAAAGAGAAAAATATTTAATGGAACTTGAAGCAAGAGTAATGAAAAGGTTGGAACCTTTAAGAAGACATATTAATTTAAGATTGGAACAAGATGCCGAGTTTAGAGACAGATTTGAAAAAGTTATTGTTGCATTGAAAGTGTTAAACAATTACAGTCATGAAAAAAACGGTAATCAAAGATATATTTTTGAACAAATATATGCGGAAGATTATTTGATTGAAGATAGTAAATAAAAAACAGAAAGTAGAAGTTAGCAGTATTTATAGTTGCATCTCCGGTATATAGACTAACGATTCCGGTTATAACAGATATTGAAGTCAAAAAAGACGATTGTTAATAAATACAGGAATTTTAATTTGTATATTGAATTTTAAGTATATTCCTCTTATAATACTATTAATACTACTAAAAAGAGGTTTATATGGAACAAGAGTTTACATTAGATTACTTTCCCGAAATAAAAATTTTAAATAATCTAAAAGAAGAAGATAAAAATATAATTTGGGAATGTATAAGAAATATGGTTTATACAAATATTTTTTTTAAAGGAAACGATAGAAGAATAGTTGCGAAGAAAAATTATATAGAGAATAATGTTTATAAAAAATTGCATTTAGAAAGTAATAACAAGAAAAAGATTAAGCAAGAGAAAAAAGAACAATATAATACTTTAAAAGGAAAAGATATTCTTGTAGAAAAATTATATGAGATATTAATTTTAGATGAAAGGAATACATTAGGCAATATTATTAATTTTATAAATACTTATGGGCAAGTAAAAGATAATAAAGATAAGTTTGTTAATTATTGCAAACAAATCAGTCTTAAATTAGATATTTCAAAAGATTATGATTCTAAAGTGACAAGCAGTACAGAACCTAATAAGAACGATGATGATAAAGATATTTCTATAGAAAGTAAAATCGGCAATGACTATAATAGCAAATATGTAAGTGAATATGAAAAACAACAAGAGGAAAAAGAAGAGTTAGCCAAAAATGAAAAGCAATACGAAGAAGTTAACGAATTAACAAAATACTTTTATTACATATTTAAAGAAATAGAAAACAAATATTCCAAGTATCTAAATATGTTTATAATTTCATATTACATACATGAAGATATTTTAAAAAGAAATAAAAATTTAGAGCCTACAAATATGGATAGATTATTTTGGAAAGAAGATAAAATTAATAAACTTATTCGTGATAGAGAAACCCTTATTAAACAAAAAGAAGAATTAGAATATGAAATAGAAAACAATGATTTGTCGTTAAAAAAGAACATTAAAAATATATTAAAAGAATTATGTTTAAGACCTCAAGAAGGACATCAAAAAGATGATAAAAATCTTGTAGCTGATAAAACTGTTGAAAAAATTTATAAAATGCCGGAAGCAAAAAAGAGAGAAAGATTAAAAGAAAAACTAAGAATATTTTTATTGAGCAAAGTATTAAGAAATTTAACAAAAACAGAAAAAGAAAAGGAACTAAATGAAATATTAGATCCTTTATCTTTTTGGGATAAATTTTATAGTGAATTTCAATATAAAATAGAAAATACGACATATTATTCTTTATTAGAATCTGTTGATTCAAGACCGGATAGAAGAAAGGAAAAAATGTGTGAGATATTGGATGATATTTTCAATAATTTAGAAGGCAACAAATATAGGTTTGATTCTGAAGAAGATAGAGAGATTATTATAGAACTTGATGATATGATAAAACGAAAAATAATAGAGTTCATAAAATTATCTATCCCGAATAAAAACATAAGAGAGAATAAAGAAAAGGGGAAAAACAGACAAAAAGTAACAGAAAAGAATTTGAAAGAACATAAAATAAAAAGATGTGACGGATATAAAGAAGATATAGGTCATTACATAACGGATAATGATATTTTAACAGAAGAAGCAAAGAAAGAATTACAAGAACATCTTATTCATTGTGATGATTGTCTTAAATATCTTAACGATTTACAGTCCGGTAATAAATACTTAAATGAAGAACTAGAGAAAGGGAAATCTTTCCAATATGACAAAAAATATAATGTTATAGAACCAGTAAAAATATTAACTCATAATGAAGAAATAATAGAATTTTTTGAAAAAGAATTTAATAAAGAACCCAATAATTATACTTGTGAAAACTTAATATTAGCTTATATTAAAACAGGTAATATTAAAAAAGCAGAAGAATTTTATAATAAATCTATAGATGAAATATATGAAATTATTAATAATAAAGAGGTAAAAAATGGGTAGTGTATCTTATGAAATTATGGTTCGTTGTATATGTGGCAAAGTAGAAATATATCATTTAAATTGTTATAAAAATTCATTGGTAATAATTGGAAGAGAAGAAAAAACTTTGCCGTTTCAACAAATAGGTTTGTGTGGTGATGATAAATCTTTTTTATCAAGAGTGGCATTGTATTTCACTTATGATTATGATAAAAAAGATTGGATTGTAGGTAATGGTTTCCCTGCTGAAAAATATTGGAAATATATTCCTCAAATAGAAGATATACCTGAGGATATGAAAAATTACAAAATGCCAAACACATTTATTTCTTATACACATAATGATTTTAGGAATCAAATTATTCATACTATGTTGGAAAATAAAAAATATGAATGTGAACAACTATATAAAGATAAATTTTATAGTCTTAATAAAACTGATATTCAAAAATTAAGTGATATTGGCGGAATCGGCATTTTTCGTATCAATTCAGAAAATAAATTTAAATTATATTATAACAAGAAAGAAATATTAGGCTTAAAACATCCGGTGTTGCCAGACTTACCATTTGGTTGGTATATAGAAATAAAAAGTAATATTACATATACAAAAGCAATGTTAAGTAGAATGGGAGCAAAATTATAATCATAAGAAGGTAGATAGATATGTCTATTCCAAAAGAATTTTATAAAGAATTTGATAGAGTAAATAAGTATTTGTTATTACAAGAAATATTCCAAAGGGGAAGACAAATAAGAGAAAATTATATAGTATATGGCGAGAATAAAACTGGTGGACTTGGATATATAGGATTATGTAAGAATAACAGAGATAATAAATTTTATGTGTTAAAAACATATAAATATGATGATAATAAAAATATAAACCTTTTCAAAAAAGAAATAGAGTTCGCATTAAAATTGGAAAAATATCCACATATAGTATATAGTCAAACAGCATTTAAAGAAGATGATAGAATATATTTGGTAATGGAATTGGTAGGAGAACAACCGAAAAACGAAAACGAAGATTGGAAAGCTGCTACATTAACACAAGAATTACAAAAAGGAATAAGCATAGTAGATAGTTATAACTGGGCAATACAATTTTGTAGAGGAATGCAATATTTAAATAGTATCGGAATGAAATCTCATCAAGATATAAAACCGGATAATATATTATTAACGGGAAAAAAGTATATAAAGATATCTGATTTTGGTTTTATAACATTAAAAGAAGAATATGAAAAAGCAAAAGGCTATAGTGAATATTATTATTCACCTGAACATTTTATAGAAGATAAAGAAATAGATATAAGAAGTGATATATATTCATTTGGGATAATATTATATGAACTGTTTAATGTCGGAATAAATATACAAAGTAGAACACAAACAAGAAAATTAAAAAGAAAAAATAGGTTCATAGAAGTAAACACAATAAAGAGTAAACATTGTAATGAAATAATAAAAAAATGTTTACAATCAAAACAAGAAAACAGATATCAAACATTTAAAGAGTTAGAAGAAGCATTATTAAAAGAAGCAAAAAAAGAAATAGGTGAAACTTTTGAAGTTGAAGAATTGCCAATAGAAAATATGAAAGCAAAAGATTTTTATTATAAAGGAAATGGCTATGAAATTATAAAGAAATACAAGAATGCAATAGAAGCTTATGATAAAGCAATAGAACTTGAACCAAAATATACTATTGCTTATCAAAACAGAGGATTTGTCAAAATAATTTTAAAACAATATGAAGAAGCAATAAATGATTTTGATAAAGTCATAGAACTTATCCCTAAAGATGTTAATTATAAAATTTATTGTGCTAATACTTATTATCAAATAGGAATAGCTAAATATCATTTAAAACAATATGAGAATGCTCTAAAATATTTCAATAAAGCAATAGATTTTAATCCTAAAGATGCTAATTCTACAATTTATTCTTATTTAGGAATGGTTAAAATGAATTTAAAACAATATGAAGAAGCAATGAAAGATATCAATAAAGCAATAGAACTTAATCCTAAAGACAATATTGCTGTATTATGGAAACATTTTATAAGTCTTGCAAAGAATGTTGATAAATATTATATATTTAAAATTAAAGAAGCTAATGAGATAATAAAACTCAATCCTAAATCTGCAATTGCTTATAGTAACAGGGGTGATATCGAATATGAATGGCATGAATTTAAAAAAGCAGTTAAAGACTATAATAGAGCATTAAATTTAAATTTAAAAGATGTTAGTTTATATATAAAGATAGGAAATATTAAATTTCATCTAAAAGAATACCAAAAAGCAATAGAAAATTATGATAAAGCAATAGAACTTAATCCTAAGGAGTATAAAATTTATTATAAGAGAGGAATAGCTAAATATCATTTAAAACAATATGAAGAAGCAATAGATAATTTCAATAAAACAATAGAACTTGCTCCTAAATATTTCATGGCCTATTACTATATAGGAATAATTAAAGATAATTTAGCTCTAAAAGAAGAAGCACAAAAGAATTTTAAAAAATACTATGAACTTATGATAGAAAAAATAAATAAAGAAATAGAATGTGACCCTAAAAATTATGTTGCTCATTATAATTTAGGGCATGTTAAACTATATTTAAAACAATATGAAGATGCAATAAAATGTTTCAATAAAACAATAGAACTTAGACCGAACTCTATTAAAGGCTACAAAAATTTAATCGCAATTTATAATAAATTACAAAAATACAAAGAAGCAAAAGAAGTTGAATATAAAATGAATAAAATAATAGAGGATAACAATTGAGTACAGATATATTAAATAAAATTGAACAACTTATTGAAAAGTTTGCTAAGTTTAGTGAAAATGAAGATATTAATTTTATTGATTGTGTTAATCCTGATGAAAATGCACATACTCGAATTTTAATAAAATTATTAAGATCCAATGATGAATATTTGAATTCCTTTGTTGATTTTATTAATTCTAATTATAATTTTTATTTACCTCAAATTGATACAACTGAAAAAGAATTTACAATAGAACATAATAAAAAAAATATTGATGGCTTAATTAAAGATTCCAAAACGGCAATTATAATAGAAAACAAAGTTAAATGGGCAACCGATCAACATAGACAATTAGCAAGATATGTAGGTAAAGTATTTTGTAATGATGATATGTTTTTAATTGATATAGAAAATAAAGAAACAGAGAAGATAATAGACAATTTGCCTGTTGATGATGAAACTAAAAATATTTTAAAGAACTCAATGTTAAACAAAAATAATGAAAGTGAGTTAGAATTACTATGTCTTATAGATAAATTAGAAAATAACAAAATTAATAATAGTTCACAAGTGTTAGATTTATTGAAGAAAGAAATAAATCAATATGAAAATAATTTAAAAGATGAAATAAAAAAAATAATAGAAGCTTTGGAAGGCAAAAGATTGGGAAAAAATATAAAAAGAGAAAATATATATGTTTTATATTTAGTTCCAAATGATATTAAAGAACCTTCGTATTATAGTTATACTACTGCCACAAAAATTTTTTTAAATGATGATATTTCTTCAAATGGTAGATTTATTAAAATAACTTATAAACAAATTCTTAATTGGTTATCAAACTTAAAAATTCCAGCAGGAAAACAGCTTTTACATAATTCAATATGTTTATATATTAATCATATAAATAATTATATTGAACCTAAAAAAGAAAAAAATAAAATTATAGGCAATATTTTTGAAGATAATTACAATCAAATGCAAAATTGTTTAAAAATTTTAAAAAAAGAAAATGTAAAGGAAGAAGATAGAATAAAAGAAGATGGAAATTTTAGAATAAAAGAAGAAATTATTAATGCAATAGATATTTATCTTTCAATAAAAATGTACAAAATATTTAATTTAATAAAAAATTTTGTAACAAACAAAGATTATGAAGATATTAAAACAGATAAACAGCATTTTTTTAGGTTTATTCCGAAAGGAATAAATGTTGCTGAAACAAAAGAATCTTTTAAAGATTGGGGTAAAATATTAGGTTTTGAATTTAAAATTCATGGAGAAAAATTAATATTGTCTTTTTGTGTGATTTCTAAAAATAAATGGAATGAAAAAGATATCTCTCAAAATAGAGAATTAATAGATAATATAATAAAAAAATTGAAAGGTTCTAGTGAATATAAAAGTATAAAAACATATGTAGAGAAATATAACGATACAAGATGGATAATAGAAAAATGTTTTGAGTTGCCAATTTCAGAATTAATAGGAAAACAAGATGATGAAATAAAAGGGATAATAGAAAACAATTTTTTAAAAAATCCTAAGTTTAAAGATTTTGAAGAGAGCTTAAATATTGCTTTTCAAAACAGATAGTTAATGACATCTTTTTGTAAAGTTTTTCAAATAGTAATTTTGTGGGGAAATAAATGAAAAAGAATAATAAAAAATATATTAGTATTAGTGTTCTAATAGTTCTTTGTGTGTTTATTTTTGTTTCTTTTTTTTATGTCTGTTCTAAACCATATAGAATTGAAAGATTAAAACTTGTTTATGGTTCTTATATCTCAAGCATTTTAGATAAAATATAGTATAAATATTATTGTTTTTGTCGTTTAAGACCTTAAGTTTTTGTATTCCTTATTCTTGACCTTACAAGACTTTCAAGATTTTAAATTATAACGAAGTATTTTGTGAATGAAGTGTACCAAAGGAGTTATTAACCAATATCAGTACTAAATCTTGTGGCTCTTTTTTATTACAAATTCGTTGTAACTTTTCGTAATAGTATCAAC
>Ga0256407_10004694_pt1 | contig 22572 bp, 14 predicted proteins | sample RumenRJG_04DNA_FD_193489 | JGI IMG/M metagenome (GOLD analysis project Ga0256407, IMG submission 193489) | Bovine rumen microbial communities from Lethbridge, Alberta, Canada - RJG_04 | ecosystem: Host-associated > Mammals > Digestive system > Stomach > Rumen | place: Canada: Alberta... | reverse complement strand
TAAAAAAGAAGAAGAAATTAATAAAAAAGAAGAAGAAATTAATAAAAAAGAAGAAGAAATTAATAAAAAAGAAGAAGAAATTAATAAAAAAAATGAAGAATATAATAAAAAAAAAGAAGAAGAAAAAAAGAAAAAAGAAGAAGAAAAAAAGAAAAAAGAAGAAGAAAAAAAGAAAAAGGAAGAAGAAATAAAAAAGAAAAAGGAAGAAATAAAGAAAAAAGAAGAAGAAAAAAAGAAAAAGGAAGAAGAAATAAAAAAGAAAAAGGAAGAAATAAAAAAGAAAAAAGAAGAAGAAAAAAAGAAAAAGGAAGAAGAAAAAAATCAAAATGATGGAAAAAAAAAGAAAAAAGAAGGAAAAAAAAAAGAAGAAACAACAAAAGAGGATAATAATTCAAGCAATATTTTAGTTCCAGATAATGAATATAATAATCAATTAAATTCAATGAAATCTCAAATAAATAAAGAACTAAAAAAAATTATAGAAAAAGAATTGAAAATAGTAGAAAATAAATTAATTGAAAACACAATAAAAAAAAATGATCAATTAATTTCATCATATATTGAAAAAATAAAATTTATCGAAGAAAGTCAAAAAAATTATTATCTAAGTAAAATTCCCCAAAGTAAAATATTTATGAGTGTATGTGATACAATCCATAAAGGAATTAAATGTGAAAAATGTGAAATGAATCCAATAAAAGGAATTAGATTTAAATGTTTTGATTGTGATAATTATAATTTGTGTGAGAAATGTGAAGATTATAATCAAATTGAACAATTTCATAATTTAAATCATAATTTTATAAGAATAAGAAATGAAAATAATAAAATTAATTTCAATAAAAATAAATATAAATTTGTTTTACAAAATCAAAATGATGAATGGATTTTTGATTTAAATAAAGTATTAAATAATAATAAAATTGAATTAAATTTAATTTTTGTTAATAATGGTGAAATAAAATGGCCAAAGGAAACTAAAATAAAATGTATTAAAGATAAATCTGATTTAATATGTAATGATATGGAAATATCTGAATTAAATATAAATGAACAAAATACTATTATTTGTCAAATCAATGTTCAAAATACAATTGAAGAAAAAATGTATAAATTGACATTAGGTTTTTTTGTTAATAATATACAATATGGTGAACCAATGGAAATTGAAATACAAATTATAGATAAATTAAAAGATATAATAAAAAATTTAAAAGTAATTGGTTTATATAAAGAAGAAAAACTTAATGAGATTAAAGAAATGGTGATGAATGATTTTATTTTGGAAGATATTATAGATGTATTAAATGTTGATAATTAAAAAATATTTAAATATAATATATAAATTAATTAAAAAATAAAATATTTATAAAACAAAAAATAAATGTCGAATCCAGATACCACAAAGGAGAAAAAACAATTTAAAATAGTTTTCAATGGAACAAAGAAAGAGTTAATAACTTCAGGTTCAAAATTTTCAAAATTTATAAAAACATCAGTTCATCAATATGGAAATGTAAATTATTTATTTAAAAATTTATAGACAGCATTAATGAAAAAAGAATTTAAATTAGATAAAATAAAACAAGCAAATATTTTCATAATAGGAGAACCAAAAGCATTATTTACACCAGAAGAAATAGAAATATTAAAAAAATATTATGAAGAAGGTGGAAATTTACTTATAATGCAAGGTGAAGGTGGAGATTCAAAAAATAATTCAAATTTAAATGATTTTTTAAAAGAATATAATATTCACTTTCACTCTGATTCAGTTGTTAGAACTTCATATTATAAATACCTTCATCCTAAATAATGTTTTATTTTTAATTTAAAAGTCCATCCTGATTTTTTAAGAACTATTAAAAATGTAAATAAAAAAAAAAAAATTGATTTATTAGATAATGATGATAATGATGATGATGATGATTCATTATTAAAAATTGTTTATCCATTTGGACAAAGTATTGATTTTGATATAAATAGTAAAAATATTGCTTGTGTATTTAATAGTGGAATTATATCATATCCTTTAAATCGTCCTTTGTGTGTTTGTGCAAATTCAAAAAGTGGAAAAGGTAAACTTTGTTTAATTGGTTCAGTTAAATTTATTGATAACGATTACATCGACAAAGAAGAGAACAGAAAAGTCATTGATGGTTTATTACGGTGGTTATTAGGTTTAACTAATCCTGCTGTAACAACACCATCAAAGGAAGTTTCTATAAATAATTATACATATATTCCAAATATAATATCATTAAGTGAAAAAGTTAAATCTTGTTTAGAAGAAGCGAAAGAACCTCCTAGAAATTTTAATGATTTATATGATATGAGTTTATTTAAAATTGATAATAATTTAGTTCCAGAAGCAATTGATTTATATGATAAATTAAATGTTAAACATGAAATTTTATCAATTATTCCACCACAATTTGAAACTCCTTTACCTCCTTTACAATTAGCTGTTTTTGATCCTATTATTAAAGATTTTCAAGTTCCTAATTTAGAATTATATGATTTAGATGAACAATTTGCTAATGAGAAAAATAAATTAGCCCAAATTACTAATAAATGTAATGATGAAGATTTAGAATATTATATTAGGGAATGTTCTGATATTTTAGGAATTAGTGGAAAAATTGATAATAAAGATGATCCTAAAGCTGTTCTTGCTTATGTTATGAAGGAACTAATCAATTATAAGAAACTCAATCAATAAATTTAGTTAAAATTGAGGTTTTATATAAAAAAATATTTTTATTATTATTAATTTTCTAATTGATTTGGTTATATAAAATAATTTTATAAGGAATTGAATAAATGAATATTTTTTTATTTATTTATTTTTAAATTAAAAATTAAATTTCAATTTTTAATATTTTTTATAAAAAAATTACTTTTTGTTTTTGGAAAAGATTAAAAAATAAATTTCAAAAAAAAAACACCAAAAAAATAAAAATTATAAAATTATATTTTTTAAAGATTATTAAATGGAAAATAATGAAGAACAATGTACATCAGTTAATAGTGGTAGTTCTCATTCAATATTATCAGATTTACTTCCAAGTGATATTCTTGAAGAAATAGGTGTTCAAAAAAAGAAACCAAAAGTCCCGAAAGTATCAATTTCTTCAAATAATTTAAAATGTGATAATTTAAATTTAACCGATTCAGAGGAAAGATTTCAAATAAATAATTTCAAGAATAGACAATTATATTTTCAAAATTTAAATCAAAATTATGTGAATTATATAGGTAAAATAAATAATTATCCTAAAATGAGACAAAATTATCTTTCATCAAATGAACTTTTAATATTAAATAATAATAATTTTAATTTTAAAAATAATGGTTCAAGTAATTCATTATTTTATTATAATAATAATAATAATAATAATACAAATAAAAGATTTATATCAAATTTTAATGATAATTATCAACAAAATATAAACAATTTTCAAAACAATAATTTTTATATGATTTGGCAAAATCAAATACAACAGAATATAAATAATCAAAATTATAGACCATCAATCCCAATTGTTCATAGTAGTTCATCTAAAAATCTATCTCAAATGAATATTGCATTTCAAATGCCAAAAAATCATTTTGGTCATCGTGGAAGTTCAACACAAATTCCAGTAGAAAATAATATATTATCAAAAGATGAAATATTTGATTCTCAAAATAATAAAGAAATAAATAATACAAATTCTTCTTTAATAGATTCTCAAATTGATAATATATTCTCACAATTTCAATTAAATGAAAATACAAATCAATCACATTTATATAATTTAATAGAAAAAATAGGAAGTAATTTATTTTTAAAAATAATAAAAACACATAAAGGTTCTCGTCACTTACAAAAAATATTATCAAATAATCCTCCAACACAAAAAGAAATAGATATAATAATATTAATAATATGTATGCAAATCCAAGATATAATATGTGATTATTATGGAAATTATTTTTTACAAAAATTTTTTCCTTATTGTTCTCTCAAACATAGATTATTACTTTATAAATATATAAAACCAAATTTTTTAAAAATTGCAAATGATATATGTGGAAATCATTCACTTCAATGTTTAATTCTCCTTCAAAATTCAAATGAAGAAGAAAATATAATAAAAGAATGTATAGAAAATCATTTATTTTTATTATCAACTGGACCAAATTCATCTCATGTAATTCAAAAAGTTATAAAAGCAATTAAAGAATGTGATAGAGAATATATTAATGATTTTATTATTAGTAATTTAATGGAATTGTGTTTAAATCCAAATGGAATTTGTATTGTTAAAGAATTTATTAATATGTCATATAGTGAATTTTATATTATGAGTATTATTTCTATTTTCGAAGTTGAAACTAATAAATTAACTTTTAATCAATTTGGTAATTTTGGTATTCAGGAAATTATTAAAAAATGTGGAGAAAGTCATTGTAAAAAATTAATTAATAAATTAATTGATCATATTATAGTTTTTTCTGTTTCTAAATTTTCTTCTAATGTTGTTGATTTTGTTATTGATTATTTAAGTAAAAATAATTTTAGGAAATTTTGCCATGTTATTGAAAAAATTTTCCTTGATGAAAGTAATTTTAATGAAATGATTAAAAATAAATTTGGAACTTATGTTATTGAAAATTGCTTGGAATTAATTAATAAAATAAATGATGAATTTTTTGAAAATTTAAAATTAAAAGATGATGAAAATAATAATAGTAGAAGTGATAATGATGAAAAAATGTCTTTTGAAGATTTTATTCAATTTAAAAATAAAATCTTTTCAAATATTCAAAATAATACTTTGATTAAAGATAAAAAAAAAATATTAAAATTAATCAGAGATTAATTTATATTGTAAATAAAGAATACTTAATGTGAAAATAATTATTTGATTTAAAACAACATTTTTTAGGAAATATAATTAAATAATTTTTATTTATTTTTGAATAAAAGTTATTATCTTACAATAAGTATTTATAAATGTATATGATTATATTTATGATGAAATTTAATAAAATAAAAATAAATAATCAAGTAATTTAAATAATTTAAAATTTTAATAATTAATATAATAAGTATTTATTGATGAAATTAAAAAACTTTATCTCTATTTAACATAATAAATATAAAATTAAAAAACTCAAAAAAAAAAAAAAAATATATTTTCAAAAAATAAAAATAATTATTTAAACTTGTCATTAAAAATAAATGGATAAAAAACCAATCGAAAAAAATCCTAAACTAGAATCAGAACCATTTATGGGAAACTACATAAAATCCTTAACTCCCAACAAATCTTTAATAGAAAAATATAATATAAACTTCATATATAGTGAAACAGATTTTCATCCATATTCATTTTGTACAGGTCACAAAAAATGGGGTTTTGATGATAAAGGATTATTAACATCTCCAGCTCCGACAATATTATCAAATGGTGAATATCAAAAAAAACCAGATTTAACAAAAGATGGTGTTTTATATGGTTTAGAAATTGATGATAGAAAAGGATTAGTTTTAGTTGATCCTTTCATATGTAGAAAATTTGGTGGAATTATAAAAGATTTTTTAGCTTCTCTTTTAATTTTAGCAACTGGGAAAAAAGTATCTTTAAAAATAAGATTATTTGAACCAAAAAGTGTTTTACAAAGAGTTCCTGAATATTGGTCAACTTTACCAACTTTTTTAACACCTACTTATAATAAAGATATGAGTCCTATTGAAAGAATGAAAAATATTATGACACTTGCTATTAGTGGTTTATATTTAACTACTAAACAATTAAAACCTTTTAATCCTTTAATTTGTGAAACATTTGAAGGTGAATTTGAAAATGATGAATATCATACTAAAGTTTATTGTGAACAAACTTCAAATTATCCTACTACTAGTAGATTTTATATTATTAATTCTGAATTAAAATTACATGGTTATGTTGATTTAAGTACTAAAGTTGAAAAATTAGGAATGAATTTATCTGTTTTAACTAAAGGTTATGTTAATGTAGAATATCCAAAATTAAATGAAATGATTACTTACATTTTCCCAACTGCGAAAATGATAAATGTTATTACTCAAAGTGGGAGAAGTTGTTATTATAAAGATTGTTTAATTTTCGTTGATATTAAAAACAAATTAAAAGGTATTATTCAATTAGGACTTGATTCATATCATATTTGTAATTTTAAAGGTTATATTATTGAAATGGAATATGATGAAAATTATAAAATTAATTATGATAATGAACAATATTGGGGTTATTATTTTAAACCTGATAAATATAATGTTTTAGAAACTTGTGAAGGTTCTTGGTTAAAAGAAATTAAATTTGGAGATAAAGTTTATTGGGATATTGATAAAGTAATTCCTAATTGGATTAGACCTGTTGATAATCCTATTCCTAGTGATGGAAGATATAGAGAAGATTTAATTTGGTTATTTAGATCTTTTTATTTATCTGCTGATGATGATGAAGCTCAATTATATGAGAAATTAGGTCAGGATTGGAAATTAATGGTTGAAAAATTACAAAGAGAAGAAAGGGAAATGAAAGCTAGGAGGAATAAAAAGAAAAAAGGTGGTTTGTTTGGTTTAGGTTTAGGTATCATTTAGACTTTTTGATTAGTTTTTACAATTTAAATATATTTTTTTATATATTTCTATTTATTAGTATTTCAAAATTGAAATATTATAAAAAAATATCAAAGAAATAAATTAAAAAATAATTTGACTTAATAAAAAAAAAATAAAAAAAAAAATTAAAACCGAAAATAAATTATAATTAATTTAAAACATAACCTAAAAAAAAATGTCAATAAAACACAGTGACAACTACTATGAAATTCTAGAACTTCCCCGTACATGTTCCCAAGAAGAAATAAGTGAATCTTACCGTAGACTTTCTCTAAAATATCATCCAAAACTAGCATCCCCTGAAAATTCTGCAGTAAGCGAATTTAAATTCCAGCAATTAGCAGAAGCATACGAAGTATTAAGTGACCCAAATAAAAAAGGAATATTTGACATATATGGTAAAGATGGTTTATACAATGGAATAATAGATAAAAAAGGTAATTTAAAAGGAGGTTACAAATTCTTAGGAAATGCCCATGAAATTTTTGAAAAATTTATGGGTACTTCAAATCCATTTGCTTTAGTTAGAGATGGTGAAAAAATGAATGATGAATTTGGAAGTGCATTTGGTTCTGCTTATGGTGGTCAAAAACAACCTCCAAAAGAAGATTTACCACCAATTAAAATTGATTTAGAATGTACCCTTCAAGAATTATATAATGGTTGTGTTAAAAATGTTAAATATAATAAAAATGTTCTTGGATATGATCAAAGAACTACTCAAAATAAAGAAGTTTCTATTGATGTTGAAATTTTCAAAGGTTATGATAAAAATACTGTTATTGAATTTAAAGGAATGGGAAATGAAGCTCCAGGAATGAAAAATTCAGATTTAATTGTTTCAATTAAAGAAAAAAAAGATGAACATTTTAGAAGAGTTAATAAAGATGATTTAATTTATATTCAAAAAATTACTCTTGCTCAAGCTTTAAATAGTGAACCTGTTAAAATTACTACTCTTGATAATAGGAAAATTGCTATTACTATGGATGAAATTATTTCTCCTCAAACTGTTAAAATTGTTAAAGGAGAAGGAATGCCTGTTTATAGGAAAGATACTGATATTAGGGATTTAAATGTTAAAAAAGGTGATTTGTTTATTAAGTTTGATATTGAGTTTCCTGAGTATATTGAACCTGAAAAGAAAGATGAGATTATAAGTTTGTTGAAAGAAGATGAAAATTAGATTTTATTTTATGTTGATTTTTCTTTTTTTTTTTGTTTTTTAAATTAAGTGGATTTAATTATTTTTTAATAATTTTTTTTTTATTTTTTGTTTTTTAGAAGTTAATTTTTTATTTTTATATTTTTAAATATTAAATATAGAAATATAAATTTATTCAATAAAAAAAATAATTTTCTTCTATATAAAAGATATAAATTAAACTATTATATACTAATTATTATTAATCAAAAATCTTATGAAATAAATTTAGTGTGGATTTTGCTAGTTAAGATCAAAAATACATTTAAATTAGATAAAAAAATCAACAGTTGGAATAAAAAATTAAATATATTTAGATAAATTTTAAAAATAAATTTAATTAATGATATTAATAATATAATTTTTTTTGAAGATGCTTTAAATTGTGATCGGTTGAAATTATGAAAAATCGAATGATAATTTAATTGTTAGTTATAATATTATTAAAACTTTAAGGAATTTTCAATCAAATAATATTTTTTACAAACGAAAAATTTTATATTATATTATAAAATTTTAATTGATTATCATTTTCTTTAATTAATAAAGATAATTCGGTGAAATTAAATATATAGAAGGAATAAATATAATATTTAAGGATTTAAATATTGTAAAAAATAATTGTTTAATAAATTAAAAATTTAATTTTTTATTTTTTCAATATGAAATAAATATTCTTTAAATTTTATAATTATTAGAATTAATTTATTGAATATAATTATTATTTTATTTTATTTTATTATTTTATTTTCTGATTGAATAATCGAATATAAATTCTTTAAATTTTAAATTTAATGAATTCTAAAGAGAGTTATATTAATGAATTATATGAACTTATGGAAAAAAATTTATACATAAAATATTTAACAACACCTCAAGATTATAAAAGGAATTTAATAACAAAAATCATTTTTCAAGACCAATTTAAATTATTATCCCAATATAAAGAAATGTTACTTTATACAGACCCAAAAGAATTTTTAAAAAGATTTTATCATTTAAAAGAATGTAAAACAAAAATAAAATGTTATTGTGAATTTTATGAAGAAAATAGTAAAATTTTCCCTAATTATGTTCCTTTACCAGAAGCAAAATATATTTTTAAAAATATAAAAAAGAAACAAAAAATGTTAGATAATATAAATGAAAATGATGAAAAAGAAAATAAAAAAAATAATAATACTTTAACAAAAAGAAATATAATATTTTCCTCTTCAGTTATAAATTCAATAATTTCAGAAACTTCTTCAACAATTTTAAATGGAGATATTAGTTTAGTAAAATTAATTGATAAAATATATTTAAATGAAAGTGAATCATTTACTAAAGATAATGAATCAATTTCAACAAATAAAAATAATAGCAGTGAATTTATTAATAGTAATAAAGTCAAAATTGATTACTCATATAAAAATAGTCCTTTTAGAAAAAATAAAAATCTTAATATTAAATCTCATAAATTTTTAAATGATTATAAAAGTGAAGGTAAAATTAATATTAAAATAAAAACTAAAAAAAATGAGAATATTCCTTCAAAAAAAAATTCTAAAGATAAAATAATCCAAAAAGTAAATATTAAAAAAAATAATCAACAAGTTAATAATAATATTAATAAAATAATGAAAAAATTAAATTTTTGTAATGTTGTTAAAGATATGAATATAGTGAAATTTACAAATAAAATAATTAGTGAAAAAAATAAAAGCAAAAGTAAAAGTAAAAGTAAAAGTAAGAGTAAGAGTAAAAGTAAAGAAATATTAACAGAAAGAATTCATAAAACAAAATTAAATAATAATATTAAAATATTCAATGAAACAAAAAGATTAAAATCTGCAATAGAGAATTATTCTTCTAAACAAAGAAGTTTTAATGTTCAAACAAAACAAGAAAGTCAATCAGCTCCAAAAACTCAAAATAACAAAAATATAAATTATAATATAAAAAAATTATCTCCAAATAAGCAAAATTTATCAGGAAATAAAAATAAGATTAAATATACTCCAAATTTACAAAATATAAAATCACAATTAAAATTTACAAATATTAAACTTCAAAAACCAATAAATAAAAATATAATACACCATTATTCAAATAATATTAATCCAGCATTAAATAATAATTACACTTTATTATTAAAGCATATTCCATCACTTCATATTAGTATAAATACAAATATAAAAAGTAATTCAACTTTATCAAAAAGTAAATCAAAATCACATTCAAAAAGTAAATCTCCAAGTAATGGTTCATTAAATAAAAATATAAAACAAAATTCAATGACTAAATATAAAAAAAATATTAAAAATTTAAATAAAAATTTAAAAGCTTTAATTCAAAAAGATGGTTTATTTAATAATGGTGATAATAATCATACAGAAAGAATAAATAAATCTAATTCAAATCAAATGAAAATTAAAAAAAAAGCAAAAATAAATTCACAAGGGAATTTAAATAATAATATTTTAAAAAGGAATTTTCATAAAAAAATAATATCATCTGCAACTTCATCAGAATATACAAAATTAATACCAAAAATAGGAAGAGATTCTTTAACAAATTCATTTGGAGTAAAGAAAGGAAAATTAGTAAAAAATAATAATAATAATAAATTAAATTATAATCATAGTAATAATAAAAAATATTCTTCAATAAATAAAAGTAATATTCTAGCAAGAAGTATTAATAATATAAATTTAAATAATACTTTACAAAAATTAAATAATCATGTGCTTAATTCCAGGACAAGGAGTAGTTCTTCAAATAGAAAAAGTAATAAACAAATAAGTAGTAATACTAATAGTTCAAATATTGTTAAAAGAGCAGTTAAAAAAATTAAAAATTTTGAAAAAAATCAACCAAAGAAAATAAGTCAAAATAAAGGTTCTAAATCTGTATTATCTAATACAATTAAAAATGAAAATTAAAACATTTATATTGTATTATAAATTAATTTTTTTATCTTATTTGATATATTTTTAATAAAAAAATAATTGAGATTAAAAATTATTTAAAAAAAACTATTATTAAAAATGATTGGTTGAATTGACAGATTTTAAACTCTCTTGATTATTTCTATTATTATTATTATTTTTATTATTATTATAAATGTGATTAACTATATTTTTATTAGTACTAGAATTATTAATTGAATTTGCAATATTAGATTTATAATATACATTATGATTATCTTTTTTTAATGTATTAGTATAAATATTAATATTATTAATCATTTCAATATGTTCATTTTTAGAATTGTTTATGCTTCTTAAACTTGAATTATTACTATTTTTTTGAGAATTATTATTTCCACTTCTATTTGTATTTAATTTTGAATTATTTACACTACTATTAATAATATCTTTAAATATTGAGGAATGTTTATTTCTTAATAATTTATTATTATTTTCTAATGATTTATGTCTATTATGAAATTTTTTTTTTTGACCTGAGGAACTAATATTTGTTTCATTCATTAATAATTTAGTTAAAAACTCATCACCTTTCTTTGAGAATAGAATATTATTAGTTTTACTTTTACCTTTTTTCATATTATTAACTATATTTTGATTAGGATTTAAATTTGAATTTTTATTCCTAATTTTATTTCTTAAATATCTTTCAATTTTATCAATAGAAGAAGATGCACTTAAAGAAGAAGTTGAATTTTTTCTATTAGAATGATTAGCAGATCTTCCACTTGAATGAGCATTTGAATTTAATTCATCTTTAAATGTTGTTGATGAAGTGGATGGTTTTATTATATTTGTAGAATTATTATTCATACTTACATTTCCTAAATTTGATACTTTTTTTAATTTTTCTTCGTAATATATTATTTTTTTATTCAATGATTTAATTTCATCTTTTAATTTTTTTTCATTTTCTAAATATTGTTTTTCTTTTTTTATATATAAAGTTTTTAATTTTTTTTCTCCGTTTGATAATTTTAAATTTTGTTCTTCATATGATTTTAATATTGTTAAAGTATTTTTAAGTTCTAATTTTAATTTATTAACTTCTTCATTTTCATCATTTATTATTCTTGTTTTATTATTTTTAATTTCACTTTCATATTTACTATCATCTAAAATTCCCTTATTTTTAAAATTATTTAATTTATTTAATAAAATCTTATTTTCTTTTTCTAAATCTTCAATTTCATTTTGTAAACTTTCAACATATAATTTTAATTGATGTTCAGTTTTAATATGATTTCTTATATCACTTTCATATTTTATTAAAACTGATTCATATTCTTGAGGTTCATTTTCTCTTTGTTTTTCATATTCTACTAATTTTTCATCTACTAATATTTCTATTATTGTATCAATTGAAGATTTAATATATCCTATTAATGTTATTGGATCTGTTTTTTTTAATTTTTCATCATTTGAATTTAAATAATTAGATGAATCAAGCTAAATAAATTAATAATTTTGTTATTACTTCATCATTTTCTTTTCTTGGTTTTAATAATAAATATAAATCTATTAATGCTTCTTGTATTCTTTTATCTTTTTCTTTATTCATTTTTATAATTTGAAAAACAAATTCTTATAATTATTTCATGTAATTAAATTAAAAAATTAAATTTTAAATTAATCCATTAAAGTTTAAATAATTAAAAATAATATCATTTAAAAAAAAAAAATTACAATGAAATTTAATATAAATAATTCAGATATATTATAAAAATTAAAAGGAAAGTATAATGAAAAATTCATAAATTAAATAAATAATTTTAATTAATACTTTATTAAATATATTCAAATTAAAAATTAATTAATATTATTTTTAAAATAAAATATTTATTTATTAAAAATATGAAAGGAATATATTTATTTTTTATATTTATATCATTCATATTAACAATAATTAATCTTGCATTAGCATATTTCTTAAAATATAAAACAATTAAATTATATGAAATTACAAATTTAGATTCATTTAGAGAATTTGAATATTTATCTGATGTATTAATAAATTCAAATTTAAAATTACATTATACTGCTTTTGCATATGATATAATCTATATTTTTGGTTTTTTATTTCTAAGTAAATGTATTTTTAATGAAAATGAAACAGATCAAAATAGTGAAAATATTAGAATTAAAGCAATGAAAGAAAATGAAATAAGTAATTTATTTATTGAATTTTTTTCTTTATTTTTTATTAAAGGTATTGCATATGGATTTGGATTTTTTTATTCTTTTGAAATTGTTTTTGAAATACAAAAAATTGTTAAAGATATTTCTACTCCAAAAAATGAAGAACAAATTAATATTTTACAAAGTATTCTATTAAATTGTACTTTTATGAAATGGATTAATTTATTTACTATGTTTTATTTAATTTGGATTTATGCTTTAAGATTTATTGATAGTTGTTTATTTGCTGAAGAGAAAAAAATGGTTTTAATTTCTAATAATGTTTTGACAGAAATTTCCTCTGAAAATAATCCAAATAATACAAGAGATACAATTAATATATCATCAATTAATGATTCCATTATGACTGAAGAATAAATATTTCTTTATAATTATTAATTATAAATTTTTAAAATTTTTAATTAATTTTTAGTATAACAATATTAAAATATTTATCAATGATAAAAATTATTTTTTTTTAATCAATAGTTAATATATAAAAAGTAATTATTGAAATAAATATCTAAATTAATAATACAAAGGAAAAATTCAATATTATTGATAATTTATTTTATAATCTTTTCAAAAAAACTTTAAAGAATTATGCTATTTAATATAAAATAAAAATGAATGAATTCTTTTCAATAATATATCTAAAAACGAAAATAAAAATAAAATTATTAAATGAATAAAAAAAAAAATAAAAATTTATTTAATATTAGGATTATTATTCAAAATCCCATTATTATTAATTAAATTACTATTACTATTACTCATTCCTCCTTGTCCATTCCACATATCAATATGTGGTTGTCCAGGCATACCTTGAATAGGATACAAATTTCCCATATTCATCATATTAGGAAAAGGTACCATCATAGTAATATTAGGAATAGGATTATTAATATGTGGAATAATAGGTTGAATATTCTGAACTTTAGTGGGTGACCTAGGTCTCAAATTTTCAATTTCAGGTGTACAACCAACATACCTTCCACCTTCATAACCTTGAACATCAGGATAATATAAATCTCCCTTAAAGAAATTATTATATTTTTCTAAATTAAAATTTGAATTAGATAAACTATTACCTAAAGTTAACCATCCTGCTCTTTTATTTCTATCTTCACCAAATAATTCAATTCTCTTTCTTCCCATACAAAACCTTTCAATAATCCTATATAATTCCTCAGGTTTCTCAGTAGAACCTTGTGGTGGTTCTTCACTGACAATAACATCAGTATCAATATTAGCATGAATAAAATGTCCATCAACACCTCTTTTAACAGCACCTTTAATTCCAACTAAACAATGTTCTTTTGTATGTTGTAATAAACTATTATCACAATCTTCATATGATTTCTTAGAAAAATTTCTTTTATTTGTTTTTATCCAAACTATATCTTCACATCTTCGAAAAGTCCAATTTTTTAATAATTGTCTTCCTTTATCTAAACCTTCACCAGCACCAACCCAAAGGAAAAGAAAACAACAAGTATCAGCTAATAAATCAACTCTTAAATTTTGTATTTCTTCAAAAGTCCATGGATTAAAAGGAGTTAAATCAACACCTAAATTTTTTGCTCTTCTATAATATTCTGGTAAGGGAGGATCTATTAAAATAACATCAAATTTTCCTAGAACTGATAAATCAAATGTTTTTAAATCACATTGTATCCACATTGATGGTGTTGCTCTTTTTTGTAATACTTCATTTTTTAATTTTATTAATTCATTTAATTTTGGATAGTCTAAAAAACGTTTTTCTTCTTCATAATCACGAATAAAATTTTGAGGACGTTCTCCTGTTTCTACAAAATGGAGACAATAATCATTTTTTGGACAACCTTTATAGGCACCACCATCTGCTTTTATTGTGTTTATTAGTACTTCTTGCTTTTGGTTTTTCTTTTTTTGGTTTTCTTGATCTTCAGATATTTTATCTTGGGATTCTTGAGTTTGCATTTTGGGTTTTTTATTTTTTTTTAATTTAAATTTTTTTTTTTGTAATTTTAATAAATTATTATTTTAGGTTTATTCATTTTTTTTTTTAATAAAATGAGTGAGGAAGTTAAGAATAATGTAAGTAATTCGGAAAAAAATGAAGATAAGAAGGAAGAAGAAAATGATATAAATATTAAAAATGATAAATTAAATCATTCAAATTTAAAAGATAAAAATATGAAAGAAGATAATAAAAATGAATTAAAAGAAAACGTAAGTAAAAATGAAGGATATCAAAATGATATATGTAAAAATGAAGAAAGTAACAATGAAAATATAAATTCTGATTTAGAAGAAAAAAATATTGTTCAAATAGAAAAACAAGAAAAAGAATTAAATATATTACCAGATAATTCAAATATAAAAGAAAATCAAAGAAAATTAACAGATGAATTATTAAATGATGATGAACCACAAATAGAACATTTAGTAATAAATGAGCAAGAACAACTTTTAATGGACAGAGAAAAAATTAGAATTCCAAAAATAAATCCAAATCCAATTCCAGCACCAAATATAAAATTTAGTGACAATAGCATTAATAAAAATAATAATATTAATAATAATAATAATACTAATAACAATAATAATACTAATAATAATAACAATAATAATACTAATAATAATAATAATACTAATAATAATATTAATAATAATACTAATAATAATATTAATAATAATACTAATAATATAAATATAAATAGTCAAATAAATAATAATAATAATCAAATAAATAATATTAAAAAAGATGAAATTCAAATAGCAAATAAAATAAATAAAAACAAAGATCTCCCTATATATGAAACATCAGAAATAGCATCAAATTTAGAAAATCTATACACAAAAGTATTTAAAGATTCAAAAAATACAATAACAAACAATAATATATCAGATGCAGAACAATTAAAATTAGATTTTGTAAAAGAAAGTTCAAAATTCCAACCAAATAAAAATGATAATTTCATGAATAGAATGGCATTTGATGTAATGAAAAGACAAACTCAAGGAAAAAAATTACATGATATAATAGAAAAAACAAAAAATAAAATGGATGAAAATCAAAGAGTAAAAGGTTTTAATAGATTAATTGAAGATGCAAATAGGAGATTAGAAGCTCAGGAAAATTTAGTAAATTTAAAAAAGAAATTAGAAGAACAAGAAGATGAAAAACCAATTAAAAAATATAAACAAGAACAATGGGAAAATATTTATAATGTAAGATTTAAAAATTATCAAAAACAACATGATGATAAAATAAAATTAGAAATAATTAAAAAAGAAGAAGAAAAAAAAGTTAAAGAAGAAAATGAAATTAAAATGTGTCAAATTAAAAAAAAACCTATGAAAAATATTATTGAATATGCTAATAAAATGTATCAAGATGCTAAAAAGAAAAATAAAATAAAGGAAAATAAAATTAATTATGATAAATTAGTTGGTAAAAATTTTTCTGGGAATAATAGTAATAAAAAAAATCAAAAACAAAAATTAATTTCTTTAACTAAAAATAATAAAATGAAAAATAATAATAAATCAAAACAACCAATAAGTCCAAATAAAAGTTTAACTGAAATTAATTCAAAAAAAATTATTAAAAGTGAAAATCAATTATCTTTATTACTTAATGAAATAAATAATGAACAAAGTGATTATTTTAATAAACAAAATACTTTTGAAAATAAAGTTGATAATGAAAAAAATATTCATTTTCATAATAAAAGTGAACGTTCTAAATTAGGAAAAATTGAAAATCCTAATAAAGATTCTAAAAGAAATATGGCTAATAAAATTGTTGATGAATTTTTCTTAAAGAATTTATATCATTAATACTTGAAATATTAATATTTATTTATTTATTAAATTAATTTTATTTTTCCTTAATTTACTTTTTATAATTTATTTATAGTAAATTATAAAATATTTATTTTATATAATGGAAAAAAAAAATAAAAAAGAATATTCTAAAGAAGAATTAAGTTCATTTTTAGAAAAAGTGAATAAAAAATTTTCTGATAGTAATACAGAAAATATAGGTGAATCAAATAAACAAACAGTTAAAAATTGGTTAAATGAAATAAAATCAAAAGACAAAATTGAAGTATTATATAATAAAGATTTAATAGATGAAAATATTAAAGAAAATGAAGAATCAGTTGATAAATTATTTGCAGAACAAAAAATAATTGAAAATAAAGAACAATTAACAAATGCGAATTTCTTTGAAAAATTCCATGAAAAAATCTTAATTTTACAAAATGAAGAATCAACAATTCCACAAAAAGAAGAAGTTTTTTCAATATTAGATAATTTTTATTTAACTCATCAAAATATATTAAATGATATAATTAATATTCCACAATTAGAAAAAGAAATAATCTTATTATTAACAGAAAAAGATAATAAAGAATCAAATGAAAATCCAAATAAACAATCACAATATATAAATTCAATAGCAGCATCATTAACAATATCATCAATTTTAATGAAGCGTTTAATAACATTTTCAACAGTTTTCCCAGAAGTAAATAAACAAATTCCAATATTAAATAATTTAATAAATGAATATACAAAAATATTTCCAATATTATTTATTTATAATGATTTTAGAATTAGAACATGTATTACTAATTCAATAGGTAATTTCACTTCATATATGCTTTATACAAAATTAGAAGATAATTTAAATAATATTATTGATACTTGTTATAAAGAAATTATAATTGGTACACAAGAAACAATTGAAAATTTTAAACATAAATTTACTGGGGATAATCAAATTCATCAAGTACAAAAAATTGATGATAATGCATCAAAACCACAACATCTTACTTTAGATACAAGTAAAAATATTTTAATTGAAATTATTAAAAGAATGCCAATTGAAAAAGGAAATTTTGAAAAATGTCAAAATACTTTAATTGAATATTCTAAAAAATTATTAGATATATTAAATGATGATAATAATGATAAAGTTATTATACTTTTATTTTTAATTTATGAAATTTTAACATATTATTTAAAAATGCCATTTTATGTAGATTACATTAAAGAAAATATTACTTCATTTTCTGAAATAATATTAAAAAAAACAGCACTTCATTTATCTTTTACAAGTCCAAGATTAAGATTTTGGATATTAAATTTTTTAATTGGATTTAATGAATTTCATTCTTTAAGAAACGAACAAATTTTTATGGATAAAACATTACCTTTAATATGTTTAAATAGATATTTACAAGTAGATGGAGTAAAAAAAAATTCAATGCAATTATGGAAAACAATAGTAGAATTAGATGGAATAAGTATTATAAAAACTAAATATGAAAATTTTTTAAAAGTTTATTTAAATGATTTAAGATCAATTGGTCAAGTTGAAAAAGAAGCTGCATGTAGATGTATACAAGAATTAATTATAAAAGTTTATGATGAAACAATTCATAAAGATATTATTAAAAGTAATTATAATGAAATGATAAATGGAATTTTAAATTGTTGTCATGATACTTCTTGGAATGTTAGAGAAAGTGCTTTAATTTCTTTAAGTTATGTTTTTTTTAATATTTATGAATTTATTTCTAATAATAAAGAATTAATTGATGATGTTTGTAAAATTATGAAATTACATTGTTTTGATAATATTTTAGAAGTTAGAGATGCATCTGCTTTTTCTTTGAAAATTTATTTGGAAAAAGGAGGGAAATTAAATTCTGATTATGAGAATTTTTATATTAATTGTATTAAATATATTAATGATAATAATAAAATAGAAGAAATTTTAAATGAATTAAGAAAAGAAATTTTCCCTTATATTACACAAAAACAAGATTTTGGTTTTATTAGAGAAGTTGATATGAGTGATTTTAAAGATGGAATTACACATATAATAAAAGAATTATCAAATGTAAAAGAATGTTTTATTAATAAAGAATTTAAACCAGAAGATTTATTAATGTGTGAAATTGATTATTTATGTAAAAATTATAATATTGGATTAAGTAATATTAATAAAAAAAGTATTTTTGAATGTTTAACTGGTCTCTTTTTAAAAATTAATAAATATGATGCTGAATTATATATTGATTATATTATTGATATTTTAATTAAAGAATTAGATTTAAATATTAATAGTTTAAGTGGGTGGCAAGCAGAAAGATTTGTTAGTGGAATTATTCAAGGTGGAATTAGTAAAAGAATGATTAAAAGTAAAGTTAAAAATAAAATTAAAGGGAAAAATAATCTTATTCAAATTTTTGATAAGTTATTGAAATAATTATATATTAATTAATTAAATAAATTAATCAATGGAAATTTTTCCTAGTTTTAAATTATTAATTAAATTTTCATTATTTTTATTTATTTTATTAAATGGATTAATTATTATTAAAGGAGTATTATTTTTTATACTCATTTTAATACTTAAGATTGGATGTGGGATTTTATTTAGATTACATTTTGAAATTCCCCAATATTTTATTATGTTTAAATCTTCTATACTCCTTATTCCAACAAATTTATTTTTATCAAAAACAAAAAAAAATATTGTTAAATCTAAATAGAAACAATATATATTTTCCTCATTTGAATTTTGTATTAAAAGGTAATATGAACTTTTTTCATATTTTTTAAAAATTAAAAAAGAGAAAATATAAAATATTAAATACATAATTATAATTCCATTAAGACAAGTAAAAAATATTAATTTCTCCATGACTAAAAATAAATAATTTCTATTAAAAGAAATTGAATAAACTAAATAACTTTGAAGAAATTTTTTACATTTATTTATATTTCTTATACAATATATTGAAATATATAAATTTACAAATAATCTTTTTACTTCCCTAAAGGAGAAAATAAAAATTTTAAAAGAAAATAATTCAAAAATAGGATCAGTACTTATAAAAATATATGTAATTATTAATAAAAGATAAATATTTTGTGCATTCCCAATATTTAAACTATAATAGAGAATTCCAAATCCTTTTGATAAAAGAATTAAAAAGCTAAAAAACATTACTTGAAAAAACCCATTTAAAATATTTCCTAATACTTCATATATATTTTCCATTCTAAATAAATTTTCATAATAATCAATATTATAAGTTAATGAATCTTTAAGATTTTTTACATACATTATATTATATAAAAATGTTATTAAAGTTAATAAAATAAAAAATTTATAAAATAGATTTTTTTTACTAATAAATATCATTGTTAAACCTAAAAATAATGAAATAGTAGGAAAAAATCTTGATAATATAATATAATTATATGGTATTAATTCAGATGTATTATCAAAAGTAATTTTAATTGTAATATTATTATTTGATTTAATATTATATTTAATAATTTGAAAAAGTTTTTCTTTTAATAAAAATATAGGATTTTTTAAATTTTGAGGTATTTTTCCTTCTAAATTTCTTGAAGAAGGATAAAGAATATAAAATTTATCTTGATTATTTGAAATTGATAAATTATAATAATAATCAAAAATTAATAATTCATCATCAACTAATAATAAATTAATTGAATCTTTTGTATTTATATCACTATTACATATTTTAATTAATTTTTTAAAAAGGAAATTATGAAGATATTGTAAATAACAAATATAATTTGTTTCTATATGATATTTTAATAAAAAAGAATTATATTCATTAACTCCAAAAAATAATATTTGATCTTCCATTATTTTATTTTCTACATCAATTGATATTGAAGATATTATATTTTCTTTTATTTTATTTTCTTCTAATTGAACATGTCCAAATAAAATTAAAAAAAAAAATAATTTGATAGAAAAAACTGTATTCATCTTTATTTTTTACTTAATTTTTTTCTAAAAATAAGAAATTTATAAAAATTTAAATAAATGAATAATTTTTTATTTTAAATAAATGAGCCAATATTCATCATTTTCATTATATAAAAATAAAAACATATTTTCATCAAAAAGTAAAATACTAAAAATAACAATAAAAAAAATTACCCTTATAAATTAGTTCTCAAAAGTAAATATTACAAAAAATTCGAAAATGAAAACAAAACAAATTTCCTATCATCACTAAACATAATAAAAACATATTCCCAAGAAAAACCAATTTTTGACATGAAATTCTCTACATATTATCCATCAATATTAGCAATATGTGATGAAGAAGGTTACATAATATTATTAGATTCAAATTCAAAAATAATAAAAGATACAAATAATAATCAAAGACAATTTAACATAGGAACAAAAATAAAACCAATAATAACTAAAAAAATACATAATAATGCAGCATTATGTATCAATTGGTTTCAAAATGATAAAAAATTATTAACATCATCATCAGATTCAACAGCAAAAATAATAAATTTATCAAGTGATCATTTATGCTTAAATGAAATTGAATTATGTGGTCATAAGAAAAGAGTAAAAAATGTTTGTTCAAATTTATTTGATGATAATATTATTGCGACTTCAGGTTCAGAAGGAATTATTTTTTTATGGGATGTTAGATTAAATAATAATAGATATTGTAAATATGGTAAATGTCAAAATTATGATAAAAATATTCCTCATATTCATCCTGTTGGTGCTTTTATTAATTATGTTAATAATATTTCTTTTAAGAAAGATTTAAAAAATGATTTTTTGTTAAAAGAAATGGTTAATTCTTTTACTGGAATTGATTTTTTAAATAAAAATATTTTAGTTAGTATTGAAACTAATAGTGATGCTTTGAAATTTTGGGATATGAGAAATAAATTAAATACTGAATTAGATTATATTTTTGGTATGGACGATAAGAGAATGAGTAAAAAAGAATTTCAAAAAAATATATTAAATAAAAATTATTTTGCTTCAATTGATCAATATACTAATATATATATTAAATATGCAAATTTAAAAGAAAGAAATTCTCTTTCAAGTAAATATAATTCAAATAATAATTTATTATTTAACAGACAATATTCATTTAATAATATAATAGAAATTCAAAAAGAAAACTCAATAAATAATGATTTATTTCAAAATAAAAATATTCCAATAAAAGATATAGAAATGAACATAAATGAAAATAACTATTTAACAAAAGAAGAAAATATCTTAAAAACAAAAATAAAAGAAATAAACAGATTAAGAAAAAAAACATTAACATCTCTTCATATAAATAGAGAAGAACGAAAAATTTTAGTTCATACAATAAATGGAATAGAATATGTATATAATTTATTATTTAAAGACATAGAAGCACCAATAGAAATAAAAGGAACATCAACAAATTTTTCAGTAAAAAGTGTATTAAGTCCTTCAGGAAGATATATTTTAACATTTAATGAAAATTCTCTTCCTATAATAATTGATTTAGAAAATAAAATTAATGATAATAAATATTTAACTTCTAATTTAATTGGTTGCCCTCATGAACCACCTGTTATTGGGACTGTAGCTTGGGGTAAAAATTTTACTTGTCCTTTGGCTACTAGTTGTGATTGTGGTTCTATTTCTTTTTATGATTTTATTAATGAGTAATTTATTCTTTTTTTTTTTTTTTTTTTTTTTTATTTTTTTT
>Ga0256407_10004692_pt1 | contig 22573 bp, 18 predicted proteins | sample RumenRJG_04DNA_FD_193489 | JGI IMG/M metagenome (GOLD analysis project Ga0256407, IMG submission 193489) | Bovine rumen microbial communities from Lethbridge, Alberta, Canada - RJG_04 | ecosystem: Host-associated > Mammals > Digestive system > Stomach > Rumen | place: Canada: Alberta... | reverse complement strand
AACTGCAATTGCTTTCAGCGAGCTTTACGGTAAGGAAGTGCGCTATTGTTCAAACAGAAAAGAAGCCAAGGATCACGGCGATGTAGGCATACTCTTAGGCTCCAGGTTAAATGACGGAGATAAGGTTGTCATGATCGAGGATGTAACAACATCCGGCAAGTCCATTGAGGAGACATATCCCATAATCAATGCGCAGGCAAAGGTTGAGATCAAGGGTCTCATGGTTTCTCTCAACAGAATGGAGAAGGGACTTGAGAGTGATAAATCGGCTCTTTTGGAGATACAGGAAAAGTACGGATTCCCTGCAGCTGCCATTGTTACAATGGCGGATGTCAGAGAATATCTCGAGCCTACATTTGATGATGATATCAAGAAGGCTATTGCGGCTTATTATGAGCAGTACGGAGCAAAAGACTGATCAGATAGGAAGGGTAAAGACATGGAAGAAAAGATCTATAAGATAATGAAACATACCGGCGGCCTCAATATCGCACTTGGCATTGTAAGTATTGTTGTAGGTGTTTGTGTAGGCGTTTTCATGATCATTTCGGGGGCACGCCTCCTTTCCGGTAAGAGCAAGATCATGTTCTGAAATGGGACTCTTAGGTCACTACAAATTTACAAATAAGAAGCATCCGCTTTCGGGGATCATGTCCACGATACTCGGAGCGATAGCGGTGATTTCGTTGGGACTTGCGGTTTACCTCGGTTTTCGTGCAAGAGGGGAAGTCGCACCACAGTATGCACTGGCGGTCTTCTTAGGGGTGATCATGGCTGTGATCGGTCTCGGATTGGGAATATATTCGAGGCTGAAAAGGGATCTGTATTACTTTTTCCCGAATCTCGGGATATTCCTTAACGGAGGAACGATACTGGCAGTGTGGGTAATGTTCACAGAGAGCTTTATCGCAGGATGATCGTAAGATTTTTTATGGAAGAATTTGGTAATTTTGAAGGAAATTTTGAAATAGAATCAACGGATGAGATACTGGCCGAGAGGCTGGAGCTTAGTTGTACCCGTTTAAAGGAAATTGCGGAAGACGGAGAATCTTCAAAATGGTTTTCCTTTTTTTGTGTGCAGGCATCTTTGCTCCTTAGGATAAAGGAGATAGCCGATATCATAGGCGGTGATGTATCGAAAGTTCAGGCTGATGATCTGAAGAGATTTAACCGGGAACTCTATGCGGATATCCTTCCGGAGAATTATGCTCACAGTTATACGAATCCTGACTACGCAAAGGAGATATTCGGAGAAGAATGTGGAGCTGCAGTAAGCGTGATCGCTGCCGAGATGAGATCTGCCATAGCATGTGCCTTTGAAAATGATATGGATGGCATCCTCATACGTATGGAACTTCTTCTGGAACTTTATTCCTCTGTGACAAATTTCGCTGAGGGAGAGGTTTCAGACGGTGAGCTTGCGGATTTCCTTAAAAAAGATATTTATCTGTACGTAAGTGATTATTATGAGACTGAGAGTGTGAAGCGCATAGGGGATCTTGTGGATCCCGGGAGGGACTTCGCTTATAAGGTTATCATGTCTTCGGGCGAGGATACGGATTATCTGTACCGTTTCGGTGAATATATTACGGATAATGAGATTAAGACCGCGAAGTTTTTAAACTCTCTTGATGAAGCTGAGATAGAAAGCATGGCTTCAACTTTTACGGAAGGTTACAGGAGAGGCTTCGTTTTGACCGGAAAGGATCTTTCCAAAAAGACATCCGTAAATATCAGATATCCCCTTGGCTTTGAGAGAATCATAAAAAGGGCCATAGATAACTTTGAAAAGATCGGCCTCCGTTGCGTGATATATCGAGCAAAGCAGGGACTGTTCAGAGGGTACAGTGTATCGAAGAACGGATTTTTCGGAGCTAATCCAAACCCTCAATATGACTTTGATCATCAGGAAGATATTTCATTTATCCTTGACGGTCAGCTTGTGACCAGACATCTGGAATGCATAAAGGCAGCCTGGGAACAGTATTTTGATGAAGCTCGCGGACATGCGGGCCCTGCAGTGCTTGAAAGCTTCGGCACCAGGCCCTTTGTTCCGGTAAGAAAGCAGACACTTCTTCGCCTGAGTGAAAAGCAGCAAAAGATCGCTACACGATTCAGGACCGAATCGGGTACAATGACAAATCATTATATTCCCGGTGAGGAAAGAAGTTTTACCATAATGGCGCTTCCTGTTCCTGAGATCGGTGATAGATTTGAAGATATCTTCAGGTCGGTGATAAGGATTAATACCCTTGATAATGCAGAGTTCACCGCAATACAACAGAGCATCATAGATATACTTGATACTGCGGAATATCTACATGTAACCGGTATGAACGGAAACCGAACTGATCTTAAGGTTCATCTCATGAAGCTTGAGGATCCGGCTCACCGGACCAAGTTTGAGAACTGCGTGGCGGATGTCAACATCCCGGTGGGAGAGGTATTTACAACACCGGTCCTTGAGGGGACAAACGGAGTGCTGCATGTAACGAGAGTTTATTTAAATGAACTTGAGTTTAAAGATCTGGAACTTGATTTTACGAACGGAAGAGTAACCGATTATTCCTGCGGGAATTTCGAGGATGAAGCTGAAGGCAGAAAATATATCGAGGAAAACGTACTCTTTCATCAAAAGGAACTGCCTATGGGAGAAGCTGCCATAGGTACCAATACGACAGCATACGTGCTTTCGAGAAAGTTTGGATTTGAAGCGTTTCTTCCCATACTTATCGCTGAAAAGACCGGACCTCATTTTGCGGTTGGCGATACCTGCTACTCGCATGCGGAAGATATTTCGGTGTATAATCCTGACGGGAAGGAAATCGTCTCAAGAGATAATGAGATATCATCGCTCAGAAAGAACGATCCCATGAAAGCATATTTTAACTGCCATACGGATGTGACCATCCCTTATGAGGAACTCGGACTGCTTGAAGCGGTAGGATATGACGGGACGGGAACAGCGATAATAAAGGAAGGAAGATTCGTTCTTCCGGGAACAGAGGAGCTTAATAAAGCTTTCGAAGGATAAAGATATAAGCTGCAGGAAAAAGTGCAGTGAACATGATAACAGGAGGATAAAGAAATGCCGCAGGTTAGTATAGTGATGGGAAGCGATTCCGACATGCCCGTAATGAGAAAGGCTGCCGAGGTCTTAAAGGAGCTTGGAGTGGATTTTGAGATGAGGATCATCTCAGCACACCGTGAACCGGATGAGTTCTTTGAGTATGCAAAGACCGCTGAGAGCAGAGGCATCAAAGTAGTTATAGCAGGTGCAGGTATGGCGGCTCATCTGCCCGGAATGTGCGCTGCTATCTTCCCGCTTCCGGTAATAGGTATACCCATGCATACCACATCACTTGGAGGACGTGACTCACTTTATTCAATAGTACAGATGCCTTCAGGAATACCTGTTGCTACTGTTGCCATTAACGGCGGAAAGAATGCGGGAATACTTGCCGCAAAGATACTTGCAGTATCCGATGAAGCTCTTCTCAGAAGACTGAAAGACCTCACCACGGATATGAAGGCGCAGGTAATTGATAAGGATGCAAAGCTGCAGGAATGCGGTTTTGAAAAATATGAGTAAGTATTAAACTGAAGCGTAAACCAAAAAACCATAAAGTTGGGAGAATCAAAAATGGATTACAAGAACGCTGGAGTAGATATCGAAGCCGGTTACAAGTCGGTTGAATTGATGAAGAAGTACGTTGCGGAGACGATGAGACCCGAAGTAATGGGCGGACTCGGTGGTTTCTCCGGAGCATTTTCGTTAAAGGCGATCAAGGAAATGGATGAGCCTGTACTTTTATCCGGTACAGACGGAGTAGGTACAAAGCTTAAGCTTGCTTTTATTCTGGATAAGCATGATACGGTCGGTATCGACTGTGTTGCAATGTGTGTAAATGACGTTGCATGTGCAGGTGGAGAACCTCTTTTCTTCCTTGACTATATCGCTTGCGGAAAGAACTATCCCGAGAAGATCGCAACCATCGTAAAGGGCGTTGCGGAAGGCTGTAAGCAGGCAGGCTGTGCACTCATCGGCGGCGAGACTGCCGAGATGCCCGGCTTCTATCCCGAAGACGAATATGATCTTGCCGGTTTTTCTGTAGGAGCTGCCGACAAAAAGAATCTCATCACAGGAGAGAATATCAAAGCAGGAGACGTTCTTGTGGGAATCGCTTCCAGCGGTGTTCACTCAAACGGTTTTTCTCTTGTAAGAAAAGTATTTCAGATGAATGAGGATAACCTCATCCGTTATAATCCCGAATTGGGAAAGCCTCTCGGAGAAGCACTCATCGAGCCTACAAAGATATATGTTAAGGCTCTTAAGGCAGTCAGAGAATCAGGCGTAACAATAAAGGGATGCAGTCATATCACAGGCGGCGGATTCTATGAGAATATTCCCAGAATGCTTCCCGACGGTATCTGCGCTAAGGTTAAGAAGGACAGTTATGAAGTTCCTGCGATCTTCAAGCTCCTTCAGTCGGCAGGCAAGATAGAAGAGCGTATCATGTATAACACTTATAACATGGGTATCGGAATGGTGATCGCTGTTGATCCCGATGATGCCGATAAGGCTGTCAGGGCACTGGAAGCTGCAGGTGAAAATGCCTATATCATAGGTGAGGCTGCTGCATCCGATAAGAAGGAGACCGTATTATGCTAAAGATTGCGGTATGCGTCTCGGGCGGCGGTACCAATCTGCAGGCCATAATCGATGCTGTTGCAGATGGCCGCATAACAAATACCGAGATTGTCCGTGTCATTTCCAACAAGAAGGATGCATATGCATTGGAGCGTGCGGCTAAGGCAGGGATCGATGCTGTTGCTGTAGCGAGAGGTGATTATCCCGATAAGGAAAGTTTTCAGGATGCCCTTATCGCTGCTGTTGATGAAGCGGCTCCGGATCTGGTTGTTCTTGCAGGTTTTCTCGTGGTTCTTCCTGAGAAGATGGTTGCAAAATATAACAGAAGGATAATAAATATCCATCCTTCGCTCATCCCCTCATTTTGCGGGGATGGTTTTTACGGGCTCAGGGTTCATGAAGCTGCTCTCGCCAGAGGCGTGAAGGTTACCGGAGCAACCGTGCACTTTGTTGATGAGGGAACGGATACAGGTCCCATAATCAAACAGAAGGCTGTGGAGATACTTGAAGGCGATACGCCTGAGATTCTTCAGAAACGTGTTATGGAACAGGCGGAATGGAAGATACTTCCTGCGACTATCAATGAGATCGCTGCAGGAAAGATAAAGATCGGCTGATCATATCCTGTCAGGAGGGATTATCAATGGATGTACTTGTTATCGGAGGCGGCGGAAGAGAGCATGCTATCTGTAACGGACTTAGTAAGAGCAAAAAGATAACGAAGATGTATTGCGCACCGGGAAATGCAGGTATCGCGGAATTCGCCGAATGCGTTCCCATAGGTGTTATGGAATTTGATAAGCTGGTTGCTTTCGCAAAGGAGAAGGCCATCGACTATGTTGTAGTCGCTCCCGATGATCCTTTGGCAGGAGGTCTTGTTGATGAATTTGAAAAAGCGGGAATAAGATCTTTCGGTCCCAGGAAGAATGCAGCTATCCTTGAAGGCAGCAAGGCTTTTTCCAAGGACCTTATGAAGAAATATAATATCCCTACTGCACAGTATGAGACTTTTGATGATGCCGAAGCCGCTCTGGCATATCTTGAGACAGCTAAGATGCCTATCGTACTTAAGGCTGACGGACTTGCTCTCGGAAAGGGAGTTCTTATCTGCAAGGATAAGGAAGAGGCAAAGGCCGGCGTTAAGGAGATAATGGAAGATAAGAAGTTCGGCAGCGCCGGTAACAGGATGGTTGTCGAGGAATTTATGACCGGAAGGGAAGTCTCCGTTCTTACATTTGTAGACGGTAAGACTATCCGTGTTATGACAAGTGCCCAGGATCATAAGCGTGCAGGCGACGGAGATACGGGACTTAATACCGGAGGTATGGGAACATTTTCACCCAGCCCCTTCTATACAGAAGAAGTTGATAAGTTCTGCAGGGAAAAGATTTATCAGCCTACCGTTGATGCAATGCGTGCTGAAGGAAGAGAATTCAGAGGAGTTATCTTCTTCGGTCTTATGCTTACCGAGGATGGCCCGAAGGTGCTTGAATATAATGCTCGTTTCGGAGATCCCGAAACTCAGGTTGTGCTTCCCCGTATGAAGAATGATCTTCTCGAAGTAATGGAAGCCTGCACTGACGGAACTCTCGATAAGATCGAACTTGAATTTGAAGATAATGCCGCTGTATGTGTAGTTCTGGCAAGTGACGGCTATCCCGTAAAATATGAGAAGGGATATGAGATAACAGGACTTGAGAACTTCAAGGGTAAGGATGATTATTTCTGCTTCCATGCCGGCTCCGCATTTAAAGACGGAAAGATCGTTACAAACGGAGGACGTGTGCTTGGTGTAACTGCCAAGGGGGCAACTCTTAAGGAAGCCAGAGCAAAGGCTTATGATGCTACCGAATGGGTAAGCTTCGGCAACAAATACATGCGTCATGATATAGGTAAGGCAATAGACGAGGCTTAAGCGGTAAATTGGTTACCATAATTTAATTATGTTTATTTATGAAATTGTGGTATAATGCTTCTCGAATGTTGTTTTGAAATATGGAGGGTAAACAATGAAAGTCAAACATGAGAATTTAAGATTTACGGCAAAAATATTTGCAGCAGTTATCATTGCCGTAGCTGTTATGCTTTCAGCCAGGATATTTGGTCATGCGGCAGAAGATGCTCAGACCGGTGATACCGTAACTGTAGTAGGGGACAGCGTTAATGTAAGATCGTCGGCAGATACAACATCCGATCCTGTAGGACAGGCAAAGAGCGGTGATTCTTTCACTGTTGTGGAAGTTACGCAGGTAGGTGACCATACATGGTATAAGGTTACCAACTCTAATATTTCCGAGGGTTATATCAGAGGAGATCTCGTTGAGGTTACAGCAACAGCAGAACCTATCGAGCAGACCGAGCCCGCAGAGGTAAGCGAGGAGCCGGTTGAAGAGACTCCTGCTGAGGAGACTTCATCAAGTGATTCGGGACTTTTATATGAAGGTATAACTGTTGTTGAGCCTGAAGAAAGCGAGAAGCTTACAAATATTCCCGCAGGTTTCGTTGAGACTCCGGTCAAGGTTTCCGATGAACAGTCAGTTACAGGATATTTTAATGCGGAGAGCAATTTCATAATCGTTTGCGCTACGGATAAGCAGGGCGTAAAGGGCTGGTATCTGATGGATCTCGGTCTCCTTGCCAAGGACGGTGCAGCAAGATATGTTACTTACAAGGAATCTTTATTTAACAGCGGAGCCGGAGCTCAGAAGGCTGCTACAGGCGGATCTTCAAAAGCTCTTACAATAATCCTCGGTATCGCAGCTGTTGTATTCTTACTTGTAGCTGTTGTATTCGGTATCCGTCTTTTCGGAAACGGCGAAGGCGTAGGCAGAAATTACTACGATGACGACGATGATGATGATGACGATGATGATGATTATGACGATGACGACGACGATGATGATGACGACTATGATGATGACGAAGAAGATGACGAGCCTGAGGAGAGGCCTGTAAGAAAGGCTGCTCCCGATAGAAGCAGAAGTGCAAGACCTGCACAGAGAGCTGCTGCGCCCGCGGTAAGGAGAAGCTCATCAACATCACGTTCCGCATCACGTCCTTCCGGATCGCATACAACTGTTGCACCCAAGAATACTGTTCATGCTCACAGAGATGCTGACAGACAGTCTTATGCAACTGCAAATGAACCTTCAAACGTAAGAGACAGATCAGTAGATACACAGCCTACAAGAGTTGTTTCATCCGGAGCTTCAGCTTCTTATGAAGGCGCTCCCGTGACCAGAAGCTCGGCTCAGGCAAGAACCGGAAGACCTGTTACAAGAACTGCTGTAAGACGCAATGTTCAAAGCGGCGCAAGACAGGCTACACCTGCCTATACAAAGGCCAGAAGACCTATATCCGAAGATGAGGATTGATGATCCCAAGAGATCATTCAGGCTGTTACAGTAAGCTTTAGGTTGATTGACACCCGACTCCTTTTGTTATAACATATTTATAACAAAAGGAGTTTTTTTATGGTCATAGAAATAGATTTCAACAGTAATGAAGCCTATTATATGCAGATACGAAACCAGGTCATCAGGCAGATCGCTTACGGCGGACTTGAGCCCGGCGAGGGTTTACCTTCGGTGAGACAGTTGGCTGAAAGAGTTGGTATCAATATGCATACCGTAAATAAAGCTTATGCTTTGCTGCGGGATGAAGGTTATTTACGTATAGACCGAAGAAGAGGCGCTGTCGTTGATGTCGCTTTTCGTGAAGGCGATGATATGGATGAGATTTCCGATGATATAAAGATGGCTGTGGCCAAGGCCAGATGTAAGGGCGTGGACAGAGAACTGCTGCATCGCCTTATAGATGAAGATTTTGACAGCTGAAGTTTTGCATGACAGACGGAGTGTAATATAAATGGGAAGTTATACCGAGAAGGCAGGTACGGCACTTGTACTTGCCGATAAGGCTGCAGTAGCGATGCATGCCGCATATATAGGAACAGAGCATATTCTGCTGGGACTTATCCGCGAAGGAAGCGGGAGTGCGGCAACACTGCTTAAGAATTATCAGATAACCGAACAACGTCTAATGGATCTTATGAAAGATACCATTCTCCCTTCAGGTGATGTGCTTGTCTCGGAAAAGAGCGGTAACAGAAAGCGGGATTATTCAGTTAAGGCGCGTGCTGCTCTTGATGAGGCGGACAGGATCTCATCCAAATCAGGAATTGAAAGTACAGGAACAGAGCATATCCTGCTTGGAATAGTGTCACAGCAGGATTGTATCGCTTTGCGCCTGATGCTTGCCTGTGGTATGGATATTTCCGCATTTTACAAGGATGCTATGCGCATTATGGGGCCTAAGACCGGAGCATACATTAAGGAACTGGTCAAGGAGAAGAATAACAGGAAAGCAACGGGCGCAGGCAAAACCGGCCAGATGCTTTCTCAATACGGAAGAGACCTTACGGCTCTGGCATCGGAAGGAAAGCTGGATCCGGTCATCGGAAGAGAAAACGAGACTTCCATAGTTCTCAGGATCTTAAGTCGAAGGATGAAGAACAATCCCTGCCTGGTGGGAGAACCGGGTGTCGGAAAGACTGCCATCGTTGAAGGCATAGCAGCCAGGATAGCATCCGGAGAGGTGCCGGATAATCTCAAGGATAAGAAGCTTATTTCTCTTGATCTTTCCGGAATGGTTGCGGGAAGCCGTTACAGAGGAGAATTTGAAGAGCGTTTAAAGCGTCTGATGGAAGAAGTGACCGCAAGCGGAAATGTGATCCTTTTCATGGACGAGATACATACGATAGTGGGTGCGGGAAGCGCAGAGGGATCCATTGACGCTTCCAATATATTAAAGCCCGCTCTTGCAAGAGGTGAGCTTCATATGATAGGAGCCACTACAATAACGGAATACAGGAAGTATTTTTCAAAGGACGCCGCACTTGAAAGAAGATTCCAGCCGGTGACAGTTGATGAACCGGATGAGGAAGAGGCTGTAGAGATCCTTAAAGGCCTTAGGTCAAAATATGAGGCACATCACGGACTTAAGATCACGGATGATGCTTTGACATCAGCTGTAAATCTGTCTGCAAGATATATCTCCGACAGATTTCTTCCGGATAAAGCCATAGATCTTATAGATGAAGCATGTGCCGGTAAGAAGCTTTCGATGCTTACCGCCACCCCCGGCATCCGAGGTTTAAACGGTGAGATAAAGTCAAAGGAAGAAGAGATAGAGAATGCCATATTCGAAGAAGATTTCGAAAAGGCAGGAGAGCTTAAGCGGGAGCAGATAGCACTTAAGAAGAAACTTGAAAGATTAAAGAATAAGAAAAGCAGGGCATCGTCTGCGGATTCCGTAGTTGATGAGAATGCGATTGCCGAGGCTGTCAGTATCTGGACCAAGATACCTGTCAGCAAGATAGCTCAAAAGGAGAGCGAACGACTGCTTTCTCTTGAAAAAGAACTTCATAAGAGGGTTGTAGGCCAGGATGAAGCAGTGGGTGCGGTATCCAGAGCTATAAGAAGAGGACGTGTAGGCTTGCAGGATCCGGGGAGACCGATAGGGTCGTTTTTATTCCTCGGCCCCACCGGCGTTGGTAAGACCGAGTTATCCAAGGCTTTGGCAGAGCTGGTATTCGGAACCGAGAGCGCGCTTATCCGTGTGGATATGTCTGAGTTCATGGAGCCGCATTCGGTATCCAAACTCATAGGTTCACCTCCCGGATATGTTGGATTTGATGAGGGCGGACAGCTTTCGGAAAGAGTAAGACAGCATCCGTATTCGGTAGTATTATTTGATGAGATAGAGAAAGCGCATCCTGATGTATTCAATATGCTCCTACAGGTATTTGATGACGGACATATTACGGATTCTCAGGGCAGGAAAGTATCATTTAAAAATACAATACTTATCATGACTTCCAATGCGGGAGCGAAGAGTATTATCGCACCCAAGAATCTGGGATTTACGGCTCATACATCAAAGGAGTCGGAATATGAACGCATGAAGAGCGGCGTAATGGATGAGGTTAAGAGGATATTTAAACCCGAGTTCATCAACCGTATCGATGAAATGATAGTTTTTCATCCTTTAGGCAGGAAAGAGATGCAGGATATCATCGGTATCCTTACTACCGGACTTTGCAAGCGCTGTGAAGATCAGCTTGATATCAAGCTTAAGATTTCACAGCCCGTAAAGAACAAGATCATAGATGAGCATACGGATGCCAAGATGGGAGCAAGACCACTTAAGCGTGCGATGCAGACAGAAATCGAGGATATTCTATCTGAAGAGATCCTGACCGGAAGAGTGAGACCCGGAGATGAAGTTACGGCAATCCTTAAGGATGGCAGGATAGTATTCGAAAATAAGAAAGAAAATAAGAAAGAAAATAAGATAGAAACGAAGCAGATAAAAAAGAAGCCGACAAAGACGTCGGTAAAGAAGTCGGCAAAATAAGAAAGCAGTAAAGTAATACGCCGTAAGGCGGCCAGCAAATGCGGAACAAACCGCACAGGAGGAAAAAAATGGCAACAGTTAAAGAACTCATCCGTACAGAAGCAGACGGAACCTTAAGCTTCGGAGATTACTCTCTTAGCGAGAAGGCGAAGAAGGAAGACTTCAAACATGCGGGAGATATCATGAAAGTTAAGACATACAGTGATATCACTCGCCTTGAGAAGAACGGACTTGTGCTTTTCGAATCTGTTCCCGGAACATCCGTTACAGGTTTTTGTGAAACAGCGGAAGGGGTAGCGTTCAAAGTTGAAGGTCCGGCTGATGCCCAGATCACTCTCGGACTTTCCGAAGATACGGAATATAATGTTTCGTCTGCAGGTAAAGAGATAGGTACCATGAAGACTAATCTCGGCGGCAAGCTTGCATTCAGCCTTGAACTTGCAGATGCAGGTGAAGTGGAAGTAAAGGTAGAAAAGGCCTGAATTAATGGCGGCAAAGGCAAAAGTTAAGACAGTATTTTTCTGCACCGAATGCGGATATGAATCGGCAAAATGGAGCGGACAGTGTCCTTCATGTCATGCGTGGAATACCATGACGGAGCAGACCGTTTCAAGCACGGTGATAAGAAAGAGTAAAGCAAACGGATATGAGCCTTCGGAACCGAAGGCTCTGTCTGAAATATCACTTACGGATGAGGACAGAGTTCCTACAGGTATAGAAGAATTCGACAGGGTTCTGGGCGGAGGTATCGTTCCGGGATCACTTGTGCTTGTCGGAGGAGATCCGGGCATCGGAAAGTCGACTCTTCTTCTGCAGGCCTGCAGGGAATTATCCAATGCAGGTAGGGATGTCCTCTATATATCCGGTGAGGAATCATTGAAGCAGATACGTATGCGTGCGGACCGTCTTGGCGGTTTTAAAGGAAGCATGCAGCTTTTATGCGAGACGGATCTGACGATGATATCCGATACTATCAGGAATAAAAAACCCGGTATAGTTGTGATAGATTCAATCCAGACAATGTTCAACGAAGATATCACAGGAACTCCGGGATCGGTTTCTCAGGTCAGGGAATCAACAGCTGTACTTCTGCAGCTCTCCAAAACCCTCGGAATATCAATATTCATAGTCGGCCATGTGACAAAGGAAGGGACTGTTGCAGGTCCAAGGATCCTTGAACATATGGTTGATACAGTGCTTTATTTCGAAGGAGACAGGCATGCATCATATCGTATCCTCAGAGGTGTGAAGAACAGATTTGGTTCCACCAATGAGATCGGTGTTTTTGAGATGCAACAGGAGGGCTTAAGGGAAGTAAAGAATCCTTCGGAATATCTTCTGGAGGGAAGACCGAAGGATGCCAGCGGTACAGTGACAAGCTGTTCCATAGAAGGTACCAGGCCCATACTTCTCGAGATTCAGGCTCTGGTATGTCAGACCGCATTTGGTATTCCGAGGAGACAGTCATCGGGGGCCGATCTTAATCGCATAAATCTTCTTATGGCTGTATTGGAAAAGCGTCTGGGACTTCATCTCGGAGCCTGTGATGCGTATGTCAACATAGCGGGCGGCATGAAGATCATTGAGCCTGCGGTCGACCTTGCTATAGCTATGGCTGTCGCATCCAGTTTTTTAAATGTTCCCGCCGGCGACAGGCTGATCGCCATGGGAGAAGTGGGGCTGTCAGGTGAAGTAAGGAACATCAGTCAGATAGAACAGCGTGTTCAGGAAGCGCTTAAAATGGGATATGAAACAATTGTCATACCTAAGGTCAGCGCTGAACGGGTAAAAGGTATAAAGGGCATAGAGAGTATTAAGATAGTTCCTGTTGAATCCGTTAAGGACGCGATAGCTTTGATCAGAAAATAATAAGGAAAACTAACTATGAAGATACTGATCACCAATGATGACGGTATAGAAGCAGGCGGGATAATCAAGCTTGCGGAAAATGCAAAAAAGTTCGGAGAAGTGACGGTCATCGCTCCCGCAACCCAAAGCAGTGCCATGTCGCACCATATAACTTTGGGAGTTGATCTTGAGTATAAAAGATTCGATTTTCCCGTTGAGGGAGTTGAAGCCTATGCGCTGGCTGGAACTCCCGCAGATTGCATCAGAGCGGCTTTCCTGGGACTGCTTCCGAAAGACAGACTTCCGGATGTGGTTTTTTCGGGTATAAATAACGGATCAAACTGCGGTTATGATATACAATATTCCGCTACGGTAGGCGCTGCTATGGAAGCTCTGCTTTATGAAGTGCCGGCCATCTGTTTTTCACAGGCATGTTGCGAAGCAACACTGGATCATAAGCATGAATTTGATCAGGAAACAGATTTTACAAAAATGGATAAGGTGATAAATACCGCTGTTTGTGATGCTCATATCGAAAGTATCACAAGGGAACTCCTGGGTAAAAAGCTCCCAAGAGGACAAGCGTGGAATGTTAATTTCCCTAATTGTGTTCCGGATCTGTATAAAGGCGTTCTTTATGACAGAGTTCCCGCGCAAACAGCCTTTTGGGATGACTGTTATACGCTTATGACAAGAGAAGACGGAAGCCGTTATGTAGGAATGAAAGCTCATAAGATCAGGAAGGCGGAAGAAGGAAGCGACATAAGAGCTATCCAGGACGGGTATATATCAGTAGGGATACTGAAGAATATGGTAATGACAGGCGGAGAGACAAATTGAAGATTCTCATTATAAGTGACTCCCATGGTGATAATAATGCGGTCATATCAGTGATCAATAAGGAAAAACCGGAAATGCTCATCCACCTTGGGGACGTTGAAAATGATATTTTTGAGATAGAGCAGGCACTGGGAGTTCCGTCAGTGCCTGCAGTTTTCATACGGGGAAATTGCGATCTGTATGATAAGCGATTAAGACAGGTTGCCGTATTTGAATTAAAAGGACACAGGTTTTTTGCTTCTCACGGTCATCTCCAGAGAGCATCCTGGGAGTATTCGAATCTCGTATATTCGGCTGAGGAAAATGACTGTGACATAGCGCTTTACGGACATACCCATGTTCCGCTGGATGAGGAATTCGGCGATGTAAGAGTCCTGAATCCCGGAAGCATATCAAGGCCAAGGGGCGGTTCGAAGAAGAGTTACATCATCATGGAGATGGATGACGACGGCGAGTATAGTGTGGAATTTAAGAATATCTAAAAGACAGTATAAATACCGTAAATTTCGGTGCGGATATAATGAATGACGCTATATATAGCGTGGAGTATGATGACGGTCAGCTTCAGCTGAAGTATATTGCCGGAGTGGAGCAGGACGAGACGTCTGAAGAGGGAGAGTAGTTTTCACGACGATGGGAATACTGATAGCACTGCCGATAGCCGCTGTAATAGCGATATTTGACAGAAGGAAAATAGAAGAATTTCTATTTCTTGCGATAGGGATCATAATCTTTATTATTTTTGTGGCCGGATATATGGGCAATACTCTGCCCGGTGTTTATGTGGGTGTGGGACTTGGTATTTGCTCGATGGTATGCTGTGTCTGGTTTTTTTCAAGGATAGGGAAAGTTTTATAGATAGTGTAGTTACCCCCGGGTTATGGGGCGGAATGATATGTTTTATTTTTTGGGGGATGATTTTGTGGAATGATGAGGGAATAGTCGGAAAAACTGGCACTGATTCGTATTGGGTATATGCGCCACAGATATTGAATATGTATCGCTACAGTAGCTTGGGGGCAGACAGTCCGGGGGTTGAAAATTATTATATCTTGTATTCTGCACCGGTTTGGGAGGCTTGGTGCTATTTCTGCAATAAGCTCTGGTTTGATTATTCTGATGCTGTAAATCTGTGGTCAAAAGCGGTTTTTGTTGCATCCGGTTTTATGCCGCTTTATACGTTTATCAAGAAAAGGGAACTGGTCAAGAATGTGCTGCTCGCACTGGTAGTGATGATGATTCCTAATATAGTAGCGGATATGTATGATCTGAGCAATGACGTTACATTGGGAGTGGCTGCGGTATACGGGACTATTATGTCGTTAAAGCTGTATCGTGACAGGGAAAAGTATAACGATATCGGATTAGCATTTGTGGGAAATCAGGTGATAGTATATTTTTGGTGTTTATACTTATCGTCCTATTTTTCAGTTGAAAAGGGATTTAATTCTATGTCGCGATACCTTGGCCCTGGGCTTTTAATCCTGACCGTGGTAGTTCTTTATGAACTTTTTTGTATTATAAGTATCAATAACTATTACATTCTGATAGCAGCTCTGAGCATTCTTATAGTCTTGCTTCCGGTAAACCTGTTCAAGGTTCATTTCCAGAAATCCGGGGAAGGCTGGAGTGCATATAACAAAATGTATGAAGAGGCCGGTATAGAACTGACTGAAGATGATTATGTTCTCTGCATAGCTCCGGACAGCTGTATCTACTATGTTTTTCCAGCAAAATCTTATCAGGATGAGGCGGCAGCCGGGTGCGATATAACACCAGAGGATTGGACGGCACAGATAATTTCAGCCGGATATGACTATCTGATGTTAGAGGATTATAAAGGTTCTTTTCCTGAAACCTATCAGGATATGTTTGAAGGAGGCGCTCGCAGCATAAAGAAGTATGCTATGTACGATGTAGTCGTGGATGGAGATCGGGTTAAATTTTTGCTGAGGAAAAAGGATGTCTAAAATGCGGATATTAGCTGTAACTTACTGCCGCGCAATGTTTGGAGCTAACAGGGCATTGCTTGGAATGATAAAAGACCTTCGTGACAGGTATGGTATAGAGACTGATGTTTTGATGCCTTCTGTTAATGATGGCAGCCTGGCAGAAGTATTGGACGATGAGGGTTTTGTTCATTATGAGATGTCCATGAAGATGTGGGTCTGCCCGGTTGATTCAAAATATAAAACGCTCAGAAGTATATCAGCCCAGGTAAAGACATTTTTTCTTTCAGAAAGCATCAAAAAATTGTTGGATAGTAATAATTATGACCTGGTATATACCAACAACTCTACTGTTCAATACGGAGCGATACTGGCAAAAAAATGGAAAATTCCGCATGTGTGGCATGTGAGGGAGTTTGGCCGGTATCATTATGATTATGATTATGATTATAGTTACCCTGTCAATAAGCGGATAAAATACTTTAAGTCTGCCCATACGGTTATCACTATCTCTGATGCTATGCAAAAATATGCAGAAGAGGAACTCTGTCCCAGGGCAAATCTATGCAGGATTTATGATGGAGTAAATCTTAGTAAGAAACCTAAGTATAGCGATGAAGAGTTCGGATCAGAGCTTTCGGCAGTGACGGAAGGTGGTGATCATAAGTGTGTAAATATATCCTGTGTTGCAGCCCTTCAGCCGGGGAAAAACCAGATGGAACTGCTGGAGGCTGTGAAGATCCTGGTGGACAGGAATGTGGGGGATTTTCGAGTATTTCTGATTGGTACCGGACCTGATGAAGACCGACTTCGCAAATATGTGAAGGATAATGGCCTGGAGTATGTTGTGGAATTCTGCGGATACAGGGATGATGTACGGCAGCTGCTGGATACAATGGACATAGGTGTTATTTGTTCCAGAGCTGAAGGCTTTGGTCTGGTCACCTGTGAGTATATGGAAAGTTCCATGCCGGTGATAGGTGCAGACAGTGGCGCTACTCCGGAGCTTATAGAGGATGGGTACAACGGTTATTTGTATCCTCTGGGCAATGCAGATGTACTTGCAGATAAACTTCAGGAACTTATAAACGATAAAAGTAAGCGGATCCACATGGGGATGAATGCATACGAGAGAGTTTATAAGAAGTTTTCTCTTCAGAGAAATACTGATGAGATGTATAAAATCTTTATAAATGCAGTAACTGAAAGACGTTAATTTTTCATTTTATAGGATTTTGTATTACGTTCCAATTTTCCGGATTGTGGACATCATCGTGTATCGTAAACCATGTCCCTGCACCATATGTTATAGTTTGAAAAGGTAGGGAATAAGCGTCTGTTTTAGACAGCTCTGTCCCTGTAAACGGATTAACCGGATTCTGAATAATATCTTGTGTTGCCAGACGCGGCATGTCTGCATTGGACATAAATTTATCTGATACTGTAAATTCGTTACAGTTAAAATCCTTGACCATCAGCAGAGGGTTATAGTATTGCATATCGTAGGTCTGATCTTTATCATGGATCATTAGATCAGGGAATTCACCGAGTGCTATTCCGTGATCTGAGACTATTATGATACGCGTATTATCGTAAACATCGTTTTCCCTGAGATAGTCAAGAAACATGCCGATTTTTAAAAGGGCTGCCATATTTCCATGATAATGGAATGAAATATCATCTATTTTTATGCGGTTTCCCATATCATCGTATCTTATTCCTGATTCCAGTCTGGTGTTGTCGATCTGTTCGGCCGGTTCATACATGGGGAGCTGCAGTTTGGCTGTATCATGGGTAGTATCATTATTTATCATGATAAAATTATTACTTGAATCCGAAGAAATCTCTGTAAAAGATGTGAGGTCCTTCAAAATGCTGTATGACTGTATAAAATCCTGCGCAGTAAAAGAACTTTCGTCACCGGCACGATAATAATTACCACCGTCATACATTTCATGCTGAAGACATAGAGGGAGGCATTTAAATATGCTGTAGAAATAGAAATGGTGAAAGAGCCTCTCATGTGCTCCTGTAATAGTAATATCAAAATGCCCCTTAATATTATATGCTTCTATCTGTGGATAGGGCTCATAAATTGAAAGGTCGGGATCAATATCTCCGCCTGCGTAAGGAGGATCTGTAACGATGGTTCTGTATCCATTCTCTGAGAAAATACGCGGCAGAACTAAGAGTGCCTCATCATTCTGATCATAGTTGAATGGCTCATCCAAAGCGGCAGCGGAAAGTGCACAATAGTCGTAGCCGCCAAATTCGGCTCTGGCAGCATATATTGTTGAAGGACCATAAGAGAATGTGTTGGGGTAATAAGTAAATCCGGCAAACTGTTCTTTCAACTGGGGTTTTTCACAAAATATATATGGGATATATCCGGATACAGCTCTATCCAGGAAAAATACTATGACATTTCTGCCGGTCTTACTGAGTGGTATTGAAAAGCCGTATGCCTGATCCTGTTCTTCGAGGAAATCTTTATCTTCAAGTATTGTATTAATTTCGACCACATCTTTTATTCCCAAAAGAGTCAGAGCAATAACGATAGATATCAGTGAGATGTTTAGCAGTTTTTTAAAATGTCGGAGAGTAATATACAGTATGAGCAGTGATACGATAAGTATGGTAAGGTTTAGTACCATCTGGAATGCAGTATAGCGAAAATCTCCGTCAAATGAAAGCTGAGGGGAAAGAGTGCCAAGATTCTTTCCGAAGAACATATAGTTTATTATGCTGATATCGGCTATACCCAGTAATATTAAGGAAAACCATTTTTTATGATTGCTATATGTAAATGCTATAAGGATGGAAACCCAGAAAATAAAGGTACCAAAGCTTGTCAGCAGATTGTATATGACATAATGCAATGGTGTCTGCACACTTGACATATCTATAAATTCAGTGGGTGAAGAACTGACTACCGATAAGGAAATTACTGCACCTAAAAGAATTGTTATGAGTAATTGTATTATCAGTGTCTCGGTTTTTGTAAAGGAAAAATCGAATATATTATTTTGAGTGACTGTTTTATGTTTTTTAGCTGAGCTTTTTAACCAGCTGAGCAGTGAAAAAACGATTGGTAACAGGCAGATAAAAAGAATGATAAGTGCATAGGCAAGATCTGTCAGACGATTTATGCGGCCATTAAGCAGCTGTAATATAAAACTTGTGATGCCAATGATTGTCAGTATGATACAGAGCCACATCCTGGGTCTTGTGGAATGCTTCATCAGTATATTTTTACATAACGAGAAGATATTGTTGAGTGTCCAATACAATACAAGACCGGAAGGACTGTTATAAAGGACTACCAAAAAGAATAATGCAAGGGCATAGTGCTGAAGATGATCTTTAAATGGATGTCCCTTGAGATATAGCACACCTGAAACAATATTAACGGCAGTCATTATAACGGGTAACAGGTTTACTGAAATGTCAAAAATAGTGACAAGCCCGTCAGGTTTTCCAAGATCTTTCAGGATCAGTAAGGAGTCGCCTTCCAGTCCGGCACGGGATGAAAGGAAGTGAAATGCTGCTATAAAAAAAGGAACCTGGATCAGAAGCGGGATAATTGAACGTAAAGCATATACTTTCTGATACTGTTGTTCACGGTAATAAGTGTTTAGTACCATTATCCGTTCGTCACCTTTGAATGATCGGCTGATGTGATCTATCCAGGGCTACATTCCCAGCTGTTTTTTTAATTCTTTTTCCTGTATGGAATCAGCTGCTTTATATAGAGGGAGTACGAGAAAACTGACAACCAGACTGACTGCGATGATTGCAATACCGGTGCTGCCAAACCTTTTTGACATAAATTCGAAGGTGAACTCAATAAAGTACTCGATTGGCTGTATGACGATCAGATAAAAAACATTCATAACACAATGTAAGATAGCATATTGGGGTGTAAAAAGCAATGAGTAAAAGCCAGCGGCACAGTATAAATACCGTAAATTATTACTTGAAATCTAAGAGGTAACATAATAAAATAAACCCGTTTGGAGAGCATTCATTTCACAGCCGAAAGAATGACTTCTCTGACGGGTTTTACAATTTAATACATCTTTAAGGAGGATGAAAGCAATGAAAAAAGGTAGACTTATTCTTACCGTATTGCTGATGACAATGGCTGCTGCACTGAGCGGATGCACAGGTGGCAAGACGGCGGATACTCCGGATACCCGTATCACTATCGGTATTCCTCAGGATCTCGATGACGGGCTTGACCCGCACAAGGTTAGTGCGGCAGGTACCAAGGAGATACTGTTCAATATCTATGAAGGTCTTGTTAAATATGATGAGACGGGTGCGCTTATCCCTGCTGTTGCAAGTGATTATAAAGTCAGCGAAGACGGACTTACTTATACTTTTACATTACGTGATGGTGTAAAGTTCCATGACGGTAGCTATGTAACGGCAGATGATGTGGTCTATTCCATCGAACGCTGTTCTAAAGCAGAGGGTGGCCAGGATCCTTTGGTTCCCCCCTTTACCAATATCTCTGAGATAAATAAAGTTGACGACAAGACTGTTGAGATCAAACTGGTTGCACCTGATCCCGATTTTCTTGCATATATGACTGTTGCCATTATCCAGGCATCCAATGACGATCCGGAAACAAAAGTCATCGGAACCGGTCCGTACAAATTTATCTCACATACTCCCATGGAGTCTGTTGAGCTTGAAGCTTTTGGAGATTACTGGGGAGAAAAAGCTCACATCGGAAAGGTTACATTAAAGATAGTATCCGATCCCGCAGCCATTGTAATGGATCTTAAGGGCGGTTCCATCGATATGTTCTGCAGACTGACAGACAGTCAAGTCAGCGAGCTAAAGGGAAGCAACTTCAATATCGAAGTAGGTACAATGAACCTTGCGCAGGCTCTTTACCTCAACAATTCCGTAGAGCCATTTAATGATGTGAGAGTTAGACAGGCTATATGCTATGCTATCGATCCTCAGGAGATCATGGATTATGTATCGGGAGGAGAGGGAACAGAGATTGGCTCTGCCGCATTCCCTTCATTCAGCAAGTACTATGATCCGGCTCTTAACGATAATTACAACAGAGATGTTGAGAAGGCAAAGGCGCTTCTTAAGGAAGCAGGATATGAGAATGGTTTTTCATTCTCCATAACAGTTCCCTCCGCTTATACACCTCATGTTAAAACTGCGGAAGTTATCGCAGAGGAGCTTAAAGATGTTGGTATTACAGCTGATCTTAAGCTTGTTGAATGGGATTCATGGCTTTCGGATACCTACACCAATCATAATTATGAGGCAACCGTTATCGGTATCGATCTGAACCCTGTAACCGCAAGAAATCTTCTTCAGCGTTACACATCAGACGGACACGGCAACTTCATGGAATTCAGCAGTGAGAAGTATGATGAAGTTTTCGCGCAGGCTGTTGCATCAACTGATGATGCGGAGCAGACTGCTCTTTACAAGGAATGCTTACAGATACTTTCTGAAGAGGCTGCCAGCGCATATATCCAGGATCTGCCCAGCTTTGTTGCATTAAACAAAAAGATAAGCGGATACAAGTTCTATCCTATATATGCACAGGATTTTGCAAGTCTTTATTATATCGACGAAGCAAACAATTAATCATCACCTGCGGCGGGGGCTGTCCCGTCGTAGGTTTTTTATGAATCAGACCATATGAGATTTAAGTTTTTTTTTAAAAAGATCATATCCATGCTGTTAACGCTGTTCGGTGTGTCTTTCCTGGTATTTGCGGCTTTTGAGATAATACCCGGAGATCCGGCGATATCAAGGCTCGGTACTGATGCGACGCCTGAAATGGTTGCGGCACTTCGTGAGCAGATGGGACTTAACAGACCTTTTATCGTAAGATATTTTGACTGGCTTTTTGACTGCATCAGAGGTGACTTCGGAAGATCTTACAGTTATAACAGGACAGTAATAAGTATGATCGGTGATAAGCTGCCGATCACCGTGACACTGACAGTGATATCGATGCTGCTTGTTATCGCGGTTTCGATCCCGGTGGCAATTTTACTTGCAAAGCATATGGGAAGCCCTGCCGACAGGGCAGGATATATTTCAAACCAGGTATTGATGGCGATACCGTCATTTTTTCTTGGAATACTTATAACATATATTTTCGGCCTCACTTTAAGACTTTTTACACCGGGAGGCTATATTTCATACAGACAGAGTTTTTTCGGTTTTATAGGATACCTGTTGGCTCCGTCCATCGCTATCGCCATACCAAAATGTGCAATGTCTGTTAAACTTTTGAGAAGTGCGATCCTGGAAGAGTGGAACAAGGACTATGTACGTACGGCTTACAGCAGAGGAAATTCCACCATGCAGGTCATGTACAGACATGTACTTAAGAACGCACTGATCCCTCTTATCACTTTCTGGGGCATGGCTGTTGCCGATATGATAGCAGGCTCCATCGTAGTTGAGCAGGTTTTCAATATCCCGGGCTTGGGAAGGATACTGCTTACGTCTATTTCAAACAGAGATTATCCCGTGGTGGAGGCGATCATAGTCCTCATTGCGGTTGTAGTAATAGTCATGAATCTGATCGTGGATATACTTTACAGATGTATTGATCCGAGGATAAGCAAATAATATGCCTGTGATAAAAAGTATAAAAAAGATTTTTCAAAAATATCATGGATTCAATTTCAACGCAGGTCTGATCATTACGGGCGTTATCTTTATCATAGCTTTGGTTGGATGCTTTTATACGCCTTATGAACCTACTGCCATGAATGTATCCATCAGAAATACGGCGCCTTCACTGGCTCATATATTCGGATGTGATGACAGCGGCAGAGATGTATTCAGTCGTGTAATGGAGGGGATCAGAAAT
>Ga0256407_10004691_pt1 | contig 22573 bp, 18 predicted proteins | sample RumenRJG_04DNA_FD_193489 | JGI IMG/M metagenome (GOLD analysis project Ga0256407, IMG submission 193489) | Bovine rumen microbial communities from Lethbridge, Alberta, Canada - RJG_04 | ecosystem: Host-associated > Mammals > Digestive system > Stomach > Rumen | place: Canada: Alberta... | reverse complement strand
TACCGCTCATGGAAACAGCTCAGCCATGCCGAGCGCTACGTCCTGTACCCCGACAACATAGGTCCCTCGCTGAGCCTTGACGAGACATGCCTGAGCAACGGCGAGGTCTACACCGTACTGACGAACAAGGCAGCCCATGGCCGCTCCGGGGCATTGGTGGCGATGGTGCGCGGCGTGTCCACCGACACGGTCTCCTCGGTGCTCAGGAAGATCCCGCTGCGGAAGCGCCTGGAGGTGACCGACGTGACCACCGACTTGTCCTCGGCCATGATGCTCACCGTGCGCACCTCGTTCCCGAGGGCAAGGCTCGTCAACGACCGGTTCCACGTCCAACAGCTCATCTCGGAAGCCGTCGACCAGCTAAGACTGCGTTACCGCTGGGAGGTGCTCGACGCGGAGAACAAGGCCATCCGCGAGCACAGGGAGGCACGCAGGGCAGCACGGACAAAGGAAGAAAGGGAACTCATCGGCGCATGGGAGCCGAAGAGGATGGAGAACGGGGAGACCCTGCCGCAGATCATGGCACGGAGCAGGCACATCATACTCAAGCACAAGTCGAAGTGGAACGAGCAGCAGAAGCGGAGAGCCAAAATCCTCTTCAGGCTTTTCCCGAGGCTGGAGCAGGCATATGACATCTTCCTGCAGCTGGTCGACATCTTCAACAGGAAGTCCAAGCCGGAACAGGCAAGGCTGAACCTCGCCAGATGGTTCAACAAGGTGGAGGAGTTCGGGGATAGGGAGTTCAACAGAGTGCTCGAAACCTTTGAGAACCACAACGTCACCATCATCAACTATTTCGAGCAGCGCCTCACCAACGCATCAGCGGAGTCGTTCAATGCGAAAATCAAAGCTTTCAGAACACAGTTCAGAGGAGTCACGGACATCAAATTCTTCATGTACAGACTAACAAAGCTATACTCTTGACTGGGCAGCCCGCCAACCAGGTTTATCCGCTGACCCCTAAAAAACCGATACGTCATGTATCGGTTTCTTTTTTTGCGGAAAGACCGGGATTCGAACCCGGGATACGCTTTTGACGTATACACGCTTTCCAGGCGTGCCTCTTCAGCCACTCGAGCATCTTTCCTTGACAAATATCTTTATTCGGGGTGCAAAGTTAAGCAATTCTTGCCATATAAACGAATTTTTAACTCATTTTTTTTGAACAACCATCAGAACTCTTTTTGGGGGATTTTGATAAACTGCTCACGTTCTGCAGTGTTCAAATGAATTTGCACTACACTTAATCGCAGTTTTGCAATCCGTCCGAACAGAGTATAAGTATTTTCAGTACGCTTTTTCGGATTAAAAATCCTGATACTCACTGCGTCGGGATTGCAAATCCCGACGAACATGGGATTCAAACCTATTTCATATAAGCATGTTGTAATTGGATGATATATAGGCATGCTTGTTAAAAATTATCAATTTTCTTGCTTTTCCAAACAAAAAGTTTTTATTATTGAAAAAAAAGTATAATTTTGTAATGATTTCATTTCTTTTGTAAGCCATTAAAACAATTAGTACCACCTATTACACAATAAGCCTATGAAAAGATGTCCAGTCTGTGCAGAATTATTAGCAGATGGTCTCACGACTTGCCCATATTGCGGTGAAATTCTCGAGACCAACGCGACACCAACCAATGATTCTCCTACACCGCCACCACCAACTCCTAACGTTGGGATGACCCAATGCCCAATTTGTGGAGAGAGTATTCCAACAGGACTAACAACATGTCCAATCTGCGGTGAGGCCATTGAGAAACCCATCCCTCAAGAAACGCCAAGTCCTGTTCCACCCGTGAAAGAAGCAGAACCTATTCCAAAGCCAAGGGGTGCTTCTGGGGAGATGAGGACTTGTCCGGTTTGTGGAGAACAGGTCTCTTCTGACTTGACGACTTGTCCATACTGTTCTGAGCCCATCAATTTCAGCCCCGAAGATTCGTCTTCACCCAACCTTGGTTCTGGTTTGGCTACGGCTGCTACAGTGGCTGCTGCAGCAGCAGCAACAAATGTCGCAGCATCAAACCTTACCCCTCCGCCACCGCCAGAACCCATTATCGATGAGGCTCCTTCATACACCCCGGAGCCCACTCCGCCATCCCCACCGGAGCCTACTCCGCAATACACCCCGGAGCCTACTCCGCCATCCCCACCGAAGCCCGCTCCACAATACACACCGGAGCCTACTCCACAATACACCCCGGAGCCCACTCCGCAATATACCCCGGAGCCCACTCCGCAATATACCCCGGAGCCTACTCCGCAATATACCCCGAAGCCTACTCCGCAATCGTATGGAACAAGCGGGGCGTATCAAGCAAATGCCCCACAGACCAATGAACCTCCATACGTTCCACCTGTAGCGCCTCAGAAGAGTGGCAGTGGGATGAAATGGTTTCTTATTGCACTTATTGCCCTTCTTGCACTCGCGTTGGGAGGTTTGCTCTACTATTTCCTGAGTAAAGACAGCGATGATGACAGCAAGGAAGGCAATCCTACTCGAACCGAAACAACCGTATCATCAGAAAAGGATGTAGACGACACGCAAACCGTTGAAGGCTCATCGGGCAATATCGACGAAAGCGGCAGTCCGGAGACAGAAGAAGTAACCGTGGTGGAAGAGCCAGCAGGAGTGACAAGCACTCAGACGCAAACTACCAATACACCACCGGTAGCCACCCCACAGAGTTCGACAAGACCCGACCGTGGATATGATGGAGCCTACGACGACGTGGCAAGCGGCCGTAACAGGTCTGGCGGCAGATACGACAGGCGGCCATCCCGTGACAATGTGGCACCCGACGGCAATGGTCGTCCGAGTCCTCCTCCTCACCGTGGCAGAGACCGTGGGAACAGCGATGTCGCACCTCCCAACCCAGGAGGTACCGGTTTCCATTTTGAGCCACAAGGTGGAAGAAGTGGGTCGCAACAGGGCAACAATGGCCCTGGCTTCAAATTACAACAAGTTGACAGAATACCTAATGAATAAAAATCTATAATCATGGATCAAATGAAAATATGTCCGAAATGTGGACAAGTCGTAAAAAGTGAAGCACTAAAGTGCAGATATTGCGGTTATTGGTTCAATACCGTGACGGGTAATGAGGCACCACCGCCTAATTCCTCTGTTCCTCCACAACAGCCAGCAGGTCAGCAGGGTGGGGGATTTCAGAACAATCAGCAGCAAAACCAGCAGCAGTGGCAGCAGCAGCAACAGCAGCAGCAACAGCAGCAAAGCCAACAGCAGCAGTGGCAACAGCAACAAAGCCAACAGCAGCAATGGCAGCAGAGCCAACAGCAGCAGTGGCAACAACAGCAGCAATGGCAACAGGGAAATAATCCCTATCCTCAAAGCCAGAGTCTGCTCACTGTAGGTGAGTTGCTCACCGAAGGTAGTAAACTGGGATTGGCCAATTTCCTGAGTATTTTCCTGGCATATATTCTTTGGGGATTAACATGCTGGATACCCTATCTCAATGTCGGAACGACCATTGGCTTGATCAACTTGCCCATCAACCTGAGCAAGAGTGACGGGAGTATGATTAGTCCTACAGCCATCTTCGACGGGAAATACCGCAAGTATATGGGTGAGTTCTTCAGCCTGACAGGTCTGATGATGATATCGTTGCTTCCGGCATTCTTCTTTATGATTGTTCCAGCCATTATCATCGGATACGGATGGTCGCAGGCCTACTATCTGATGTTCGACAAGGAGACGTCCCCATCCGATGCCATGTTGCAAAGTACGAAGATCACCTACGGATACAAATCCACTTTGTTTTTCGCAGAATTGTTGATTGGCGTAATTGTCAGCGTCGTCTGGGCATTGATAGGTTGGTTGTGTGGGTCTGTCATTGGCTCCATGGCTCTAACCGGAATCCTGGGCCTCATCTTGTTCGCCGCATATTCCGTGATAAAAGTGGGCATGGCTGCCATAGCATACAGAAAACTGTCGACAAGACTCGAAGAATAACGTCTTAAGCCAGAAGAGAAGCATGGTTTTCCGTTGGCTCAAAAAGCCAACGGAAAACTTTTTAAAATTTTATAGCAAAAAAATGAAAGAAATAGAGAATAGAGATTCTCTATTTTATAAGGGGAGCATCCCCGAAGTGAATTGGAAATGTAATTAACTTAAAAAAGGTAACTAAGTTCCATTTCCCGTGCCGCGCACCAGATGTGTGGTTCGGTGATTTGGCAATTAACTCAACAAGTATTATGACAATCAAATGCGAGAACACTCAACTCAGTTTCGCCTCTTTTATGGAAGAGGCACGTTATCTCATGAGCAAACTAAAGACAGACGTAAAGTTCTGCCGTAGGTTCTTCTTCACAGAAGACACAAAAGGATACAGCATTGCGTCCATTCGCAATAAAATCATCAAGTATATCAAGGTAAGTTATAATTATACCATGTCGGCGCTCGACTTCAGCACTGTCATCTACGAGAAACTGTGGGATGGCGGAAGGTGGCGACCTTTCAATTCCTATGCCGGTGAAAAATCATTCTTTTCATGGCTTTATAAAGTGACATGGCGAGCCATCAGCAATTATCTTGAAGAATTGGGTGAAATAAAAATCAAGCGTGAGCGTACACCTGGCAACACCCGTCTCACGATGAAAAAGAAATCCCCCATGGAATGTCAATATATCATCGGTGAAATCATGCCCAAGGGGAAGAGTCGTGATTTGCTCATGGACATCTATGTAGACAGGATGTCGAAAGATGAAGTCATGCAAAAATATCATTTTGACACCTCCCAATACAAAAAAGCCAGACAAAGGGCAGAGGGCAAACTCAAGGTGCTGATGCTCAATTCCAGCACCCCTTTAGCTGATTATGTGTTGCGCGACAAGTCGCCAAGAATGGTAACAGTATCTTCCGATTTCCTCTACGAAATAGGCGACACCTACGAAGACCGCTCCACGGCAAGCGCTTTTGGCGAAGTGTTGGGCGTCAACCTTACCAGAACTGAGGTTCAGGAGAGAATTGAGCCGTTTGTCAACAATTTCTTTCATTGGATGCATTGGAGTGATACAGACACGCAAATATGGATGGAGAGAAAGTTGAACAACACTCCTCCTCTTGTTCTTGCCAATCAACTTGGGCGTAGGCGTGACTGGGTAGACACCAGACTATTCAGACTGAATGAGCGTTTCCGTGAGGCATTCCTCGGCTGGTATCGTGTAAACGCATAGTCCGTGGGAATCATCCTACATATACCTCCTCAAATTCAAAAACAATCGCCATCCGCGACAGAGTGTCTTCACTCTTATCACGGATGGCGATTGTCATTTGAAGCGTATTAGAAAATCATTGGGCTTTGGTGCCATTAGGCACTAAAAGTCGGGATTTACAGCAGGCTCCTCAATGGTGCTCCGAAACGATGGCAAAATAGCACAAGTCGTCATCACCGTCGTTATAGAAGGCATGAGAATGCCCCATTGGGCAATAGTGCACATCGCCGGCCTTTACGTTCTCCACTGCATCATCGTAAACAAAATGTCCCTCTCCACTTAAGATGAAGATGGTCTCCGAGTTCATTTCATGTGAATGGTAGCCAATGTTTGCGCCAGGAGTAAGACGGCTCATCATGATTTTGTTTTTCTCGTCAACAAAATTGCGGGTAACCAACACGCCGTTACCTCCCTTGAAGTTGATTTCTTTTTTCTCTTCGATTTTGCTGTAGTCGATTTTCATAAGTATTTCAAGATGTTTTTCCGGTAAGCAAGCACTATGCCGCTCTTCTCTCATCTCTCCGCAAACTTACGCAAAAAAAATGACATGACAAATCTATTTGTACATTTTATGCGAACAAATTTTTGTGGATTTCGAAAATTGTGGTCGCTATGGTATAGCGACATACGGGACAATTTTTGGTCGCGATGACATCGCGACATACGGGACGGGCTGGTGGTGCTTCGTGGCTAGCACTCCTTCCAGGTGAAATAGACTAATTCATCAGCCTGTTCACTTCTTGCTTCCAGAACTGCTTCCTGCTGGTTTCCCCGACGATGCGGGCTTGGCAGACGATGCTGGCTTGGAGGAAGAACTACCCGACGATGCACGCTTGGCAGACGATGCCGGCTTGGAGGAAGAACTTCCCGATGATGCAGGCTTGGCAGACGATGCCGGCTTGGAGGAAGAACTTCCCGATGATGAAGGCTTGGCAGACGATGCCGGCTTGGAGGAAGAACTACCCGACGATGCGGGCTTGGCAGACGATGCTGGCTTGGAGGAAGAACTGCCCGATGATGCTGGCTTGGCAGACGATGCCGGCTTGGAGGAAGAACTTCCCGATGATGCAGGCTTGGCAGACGATGCCGGCTTGGAGGACGAACTCCCCGATGATGCTGGCTTGGCAGACGATGCAGGCTTGGAGGAAGAACTTCCCGATGATGAAGGCTTGGCAGACGATGCCGGCTTGGAGGATGAACTGCCCGATGATGCCGGCTTTGTAGCAGTAGGAGCACTCTCTCCAGGTTGAGGCGTATATTTCGACATGGTCATCGACAAGATTTTGCCCCTTTCATTCACATCAGAAGAAATCCTATAGTTCTCGGATGAGGAACGTCCGTCTTTTTGAACGATTGTTTGTTTGGCGGTGAAGTCTATGGAGTAACTTTGCGCACCATTTTGCTCGCGTTTGTTGATTTTGTAATCATGATTCAGTTTCCAAATCACACTGCTTACATTCTCACCATGCTGACGTTTCATCCAACTCACGATATCGCCGCTGCCAGGTTTCTGCGTTCCCATGAAACTGGTCATCTCGCCACTGAGCGTGTTGGTGAGACGAGTCGCATCATTGCCATTGACGCTCAGGAAGAACTCCCTGAACAACGACCTTGCCATATTGACATCCTCCTCTGTGGCAGTCACCTCTTTCACGGCAATCTTATCTTTAGCCTCTTTGATGAAGATACCTTGGGCATGTTCGGCGATATATTTCTCATAAGCCGCCTTGGTATTCGTCTTTGTGGCATCCTCCCAATCAAGAGTGTCAATGGTAGCCAAGATATCTTTCTTCATTGGTGAGTCAGGATAATCTTTCAGGAATTGAAGCAAGTGTGCCTTGTCGCGTGAAACCTTCACCAGCGAGAGGTCTTGTTCTTGTTTGTTGAGTCTGGCTATTTCATCCTTAACACGTTGCTTATGCGCATCCGAAGCATCAGTGAAATCACGCAGGAAGGAATTCAGTTGTTCGACATCGCCATTGTCCATAGCCGAATTGAACGCCTGAAGTTCCCTGATCGATTTGCTGTCGTTATAGAAATACAAGCATACTGCCGCTATGAGAACAGCGATGGCCATAGAAACGATGAATGGAATATATCTTTTGGGAGATTTCCGTTTGTTCTCTTCTTCAGGGTCCAATTCTTGCGTGGGGCGTTCCAGTTGTTCTGCATCCGTATCGATGAAACGCTCTTCGTCATCATCATCTTCCTTTTCATTGACATCTTCGGCAGCCGTTTTTTCACTGTCCTCTTCCTTTGTTGAGTCTTCCGGTCTGTCATCACTGTCATCATCTTCCGGCTCCTCGTTGGAGACGTCTGTTGAAGTCACAGTGGTCGATGGCTTGACATAAAGAGGCAGGGTAGGAGAGGAACCCTCATCGGCTGCGGGAATGTCATTGTCGGTGGGAGTCTCATCTGGAGTGTCTGCAGGAGGAGTTGTGTCTTCTTCAGGCATAGTATCTTGGTGAAACTGATAGGGACGATAACAATGAGGGCAGAGACCATCTTCTTTGAAGAAGACCTCGCCACAATTGGTGCATTTCACGATTTTGCCAGCAATTTCCACCCCGCAACTTGGGCAAATTGCAGCCTTCTCACTGGTTTGGTGTCCACATTCCGGACATTTGATAACTCCCATTATTCTCTTTGGTTTTTATGTTGTAGTCAATCCTTGTGGATTGCTGTTGTTGTTCTTTTTTACCACCTGCGGAATTTCAGTTCACGCAAGCCATGATTCCCCATGATGCGACTTTTGTCCACATAACCGTTCACACCATTGATACGGCCTTTTCCGGTATACTGCCAGATGATGTAATCGCGGTCGTCGGCCAGTACGGGCATATTCTCCGAGTACTGTGCCACCATCAACAGATAGTCGTCGATCTTACCCAACAGATAGTTGTTGTAGAAATTGGTTCCGGTGTAGAGCAAGGGTTTTTGGTGATATGCCTCTTCTACCAAGACGAGGAATTTCATCAGTGAGTCGCAAAACTGACGTGTACTCATACCCTTGGGCTTGGTCTCTATGTCAATCATTGGTATCAGGTCCTGGTCACCTGGTCGGCATTGGCTCATGAAATTGCGCAACTGAAGTTGCTGCGGTACATTGGCATGATAGAAATGATAGGAGCCCACCTTTAATCCGTAGCGATGAGCCAGTTCGATATTGCGTTTATATGTGGCGTCTTGGGTCTCCTTGCCTTCAGTAGCCTTGAAATACACATAAGCCATATGGTGGTTGTTGCCAAGAGTCTCCCACCAGATATCACGCTGGTAGTGGCTCATGTCCAGTCCATGGATATGATTGCATGTGTCTTCACATTGGATACTATACGATTGGGCACGACAAATACAAGTCGAGAATAATCCGACCAAGACCACAAAGAATGTTTTCATTTCCTATCAATCTATTAATGTATGCAAAATTATAAAAAAATCTTGGTTTTCATCCATTCAAGCCCTACTATTTTATCAATTGAATTTGTTTTTAATCTTTTTTTGCAAACTCCTTCTTGCAAATCCGCCAATAATATGCTCTTTTGATACAAATAAATTGTGATATGTTCCACCGCAGCGGAAAAACGGCCATGTTGTTTGCCTGTCTCATGTCTTTTTGCTATTTTTGTGGTGAAATCAAAACACAATCAATTATGGATACCACAATCGCTTTTATTGTATGCGCAGTTATACTGCTGCTTGTCTTGTTCCTATTCTTGTCTTATGTCAAGGCTCCACCTTCCTATGCGTTCATCATTTCCGGTCTGAGCAGGGAGCCCAGGGTCCTTATCGGCTCGGGTGGTTTTCGCATACCATTCCTTGAGCGTCTTGATAAGGTGTATCTTGGACAAATCACTGTTGACATCAAGACCGAGGAGAGCGTGCCCACCAACGACTTTATCAATGTGGATGTGGATGCCGTGGCAAAAATCCGTGTGACACCAACCTCCGACGGAACAAGGTTGGCTGCAAAGAACTTCCTCAACATGACTCCTAATGAGATAGCGGCACAGTTGCAAGACTCGCTTCAGGGAAACATGCGTGAAATCATCGGAACCCTCGACTTGCGCTCGCTCAATACCGACCGCGACGGATTTTCCGACCAGGTGATGATGAAAGCCTCGCCCGACATGAGCAAACTGGGTATTGAAATCATCAGTTGCAACATACAGAATGTCACCGACCGTGAAGGACTCATCCATGACCTTGGCGCCGACAACACGGCAAAAATCAAGAAAGATGCTTCCATCAACCGTGCCAATGCCGAGCGTGACGTGAAAATACAAGTAGCCCATGCCGACAAGGAAGCCAACGACGCCAGGGTGGATGCCGACACTGCTATTGCCATCAAGAACAACGACCTGGCATTGAAGCGGGCAGCGCTGAAGTTACAGGCCGACACCGCTCAGGCCGATGCCGATGCCGCCTATTCCATCCAGCAGCAAGAGCAGCAGAAGACCATCAACATCAAGACCGTTGAGGCCCAGATTGAGAAGACCCGTCGCGAGCAGATTCTCTCCAAGGAGCAGATTGAGATCAGGATGAACCAACTCGCTGCAGAAGTGGAGAAGAAAGCCGATGCCGACAAGTATCAGATACAGAAAAACGCCGAGGCCGACCTCGAACAGCGCAAGCGTGTGGCCGAAGCCCAGCGCTACGAGGCCGAGCAGCAGGCATTGGCACGCAATGCCGCCTCAGATGCCACCCGCTACCAACTCGAACAGGAGGCCGAAGGTATCAAGGCAAAGGGAGAAGCAGAAGCATATGCCATTCTCAAGAAAGGAGAGGCAGAGGCCCAAGCCATGGACAAGAAAGCCGAGGCCTACAAGAAATACAACAGTGCTGCTGTTGCCCAGATGATGATAGAAGTCTTGCCACAGATTGTAGAGAATGTGGCCAAGCCCATCAGCGCCATCAAGGATGTCAACATCTACAGTGGCGACGGAAACGGCATCACCTCGCTGTCGGGCAATGTGCCCGTAGCCATCAAGCAAGCATTCGACGTGCTGAAGTCGGCTACTGGTGTCGACATGGCCGACATCATGCGTGCCGGTACGATAGAAGCGGTAACCACTCGCAACCTCAACCTTAACGACAATGCCCAAGATATTGTTGATGGAATCAAGAACGACAAGAAATAACACATTATGATGAAAAGACAGTCCCTTTTAAAATCACTATTATCCCTTGCTGCCTTCGCTTTCGGAATGAGCGCTTGGTCGCAGAACCCATTTGTGCAAACATGGTGTACATCCGACCCTGCCCCTATGGTACATGACGGCACGATGTATGTATATACAGGCCATGATGAAGATGGCGCCGACTTCTTCTGGATGCAGGAATGGCGTGTATACTCCACAAAAGACATGGTGAACTGGACCGACCATGGCTCCCCCCTGGCACTCGAGAGTTTCTCCTGGGCCGACGACCGTGCCTGGGCATCACAATGTGTAGAGCGCGACGGGAAATTCTTCTGGTATATCTGCGCCCACTCGAAGATCTCCAAAGGCATGGCCATTGGAGTAGCCGTGAGCAACTCCCCCACAGGTCCCTTCCGTGATGCCCTGGGCAAGCCCCTTTTCGAGAATGGCTCATGGGACCATATCGACCCCACCGTGTTCATCGACGACGACGGACAGGCATGGCTCATGTGGGGCAATCCTCGAGTATATTACCTCAAACTCAATCGCGACATGATTTCATACGAAGGTGAAGTAGGCATGCTCTCCATGACAGAAGAGGCCTTTGGCTCACCTGTCATGAACGAGCGGGAAAAAGGTAAACAATACAAGGACTCCTACGTAGAAGGACCATGGCTCACCAAGCGCAACGGTACCTACCAGTTGCTGTATGCTGCCGGCGGAGTGCCCGAGCATATCAGTTACAGTACGGCAAAGAGCCCTCTTGGACCATGGAAATATGCCGGCGAGATCATGCCACTCTGCGAGACCAACTCGTTTACCAACCACTGTGGTGTGGCCGACTTTAAAGGACATTCCTATTTCTTCTACCACACCGGTAAACTCCCTCAAGGTGGAGGTTTCGGGCGTAGTGTCGCCGTAGAGGAATTCAAATACAATGCCGATGGTTCTTTCCCCAAGATTATGCCTACCGACGATGGCGTGAAGCCCATTGCCACGTTCTCTCCCTACGGCAAGGTGCAGGCAGAGACCATGGCATTCTCAAAGGGAGTAAAGACCGAACAGAACAGGCGGATAGGAGTATACCTCACCGATATCCATAATGGCGACTACATCAAACTTCAGCATGTGGACTTCGGCAACCACCAGCCAGAGTCATTCTCTGTCAGGGTGGCGAGCGGACTTCGAGGCGGACAGATAGAACTGCGTCTCGACAGTCTGGGCGGCCAACTGGTGGCACAAATCGATGTTGCCGGAACCGGAGGATGGGAAGAGTGGCGCACACTCTCCACAGAAGATGTGGCAAAAGTCAGTGGCATACACGACATCTATCTTGCTTTCAAAGGTCGCAAGGGTCCCAAACTCTTCAATTTCGACTGGTGGGAAATGCGGAATGCCGACTCCGCTCCACGCACAAGAGTGGTAGAAGATGGAGGAACGGGCCCCTATAAGGCAGTGATGACAGAGGCAAAGGACTTGCGTGCCCATACCATCCTGCGTCCCCGCGATTTGTCACAGTTCGATGCCAATCACCCCCTGCCTGTACTTGTCTGGGGCAATGGCGCCTGCAACAACTCTCCTTTCGAGCATGTGAATTTCCTGAGCGAGATAGCATCTTATGGCTATATCGTATTGGCTACAGGCTTTATACCGATGGACAATGAACCATACCGTGGTCCGATGTCTACGACAGAACAACAGATAGAAAGCATTGACTGGATTTATGCGCAGAACGAGGACCCCAACAGTCCGCTGTATCACAAGATCGATGTGAAGAACCTCTGTGTGGCAGGTATGTCGTGTGGCGGTTTGCAGACGCTCTTCAATTGTGCCGACCCACGTATTTCTGCCATCATGATTTGCAACAGCGGTCTTTTCAACGCCCAAAACGCTGGCAGTGCTGTAGGTGGTATGCCGATGCCTCCGAAATCGAAGTTGGAGGAACTCCATTCGCCCATCATCTACATCCTCGGCGGCAAGACCGACATTGCCTATGAGAATGGCATGGACGACTTCCACCGCATCACCCATGTGCCAGCCATCGCCACCAACCTGAATGTTGGTCATGGTGGCACCTATGCCCAGCCCCATGGCGGAGAATTTGCCGTTGTGGCAAGAACCTGGCTCGACTGGCAACTCAAAGGCGACAAAGAAGCCGCCAAGATGTTTGTAGGCAAGAAATGCGGTCTGTCATCACGTCCCGGTTGGTCTATCGAGAAAAACAAGTTGCAGAAATAAACGTTGAATCTTTCCATTAATATACTACAATTGATGAGAAAACTGATTGCTACACTTCTGCTCGCGCTCGGCGTGACAGCAGTTCAAGCCAAAGCATTGGTCTCGCCCAACGAAAAACTGTCGGTACAGGCAAAAGGGAAGGGATTGGTGGTGAACTACAACCGCCAGTCACTTCTTGAAATCCCGTCGGTCGGTTACCAGAACACCGGGAAAAAGCCAAAATTCACTTTTGTCAGAACCGTTTCCGACGATTACCAGATGCTGGCAGGAAAGCGCTTGCACTGTACCAACGAAGCAAAAGAATACCAGGCACCACTCGGCAAGAACTTGAGGATGGTGTTGCGGATTTACAACGACGGCATCGCGTTCAGGTATGAGTTTGACAACCTTTCAAACGACACAATTCCTGAAGAGCGGACAGCCTTCAGGATTCCTGAAGGCACGAAGCGCTGGATGCAACAATGGAGCGATGCCTATGAAGGTTTCTTTCCGTTGAGCACCACCGCCAAAGTAAAGCCGGAAAGAGGATTCTCGCGACCATCTCTTTCTGCTGACGGCTTCAACATCCGTTGGGGCTATCCACTGTTGATGGAACCTATTGACGGCGTTTTTGCCCTCATCTCTGAGGCCAATATCGAACGCCATCAGAGCGCGTCATGCCTCTATAACGACGGTGATCTTTTCCGTGTCGTACCCGATGCCAACGAACTGAAGGTCAGTGGTGAATGGCATACCCCTTGGCGTGTGGTCATCATTGGCGGACTGTCGGATATCGTGGAGTCTACCTTGATAACCGATGTCAGCAAGCCAAGTGAAATCAGTGATATGTCGTGGATTCACCCTGGTGTGGTGTCATGGATTTACTGGGCTTACAACCATGGGAGCAATGATTTCGACATCATCAAGAAATATGTCGACATGGCTGTCACCCTTCGTCTTCCCTACGTGCTCATCGATGCCGAATGGGACGAGATGAAAAACGGCAAGACCGTGGAGGACGCCGTGTCGTATGCCAGGTCGCAGGGCGTACGCCCCCTGATATGGTATAATTCCTCTATCGGATGGATAGACGGTGCACCAGGACCGAAATTCAGGCTCAACAAGCCCGAAGACAGGGAGAGGGAGTTTGCATGGTGCGAGCGCATCGGTGTTGCCGGCGTGAAAATCGACTTCTTCTCTGGCGACAATCAGCGCAACATGGATTATTGCCTTGACCTGCTCGAGTGTGCCGCCCGGCACCATTTGCTGGTGAATTTCCATGGTGCCACCATTCCTCGGGGATGGCAGCGGACATGGCCCAACTTGCTCTCCACAGAGGGTGTATATGGTGCTGAGTGGTATAATAATGTGCCCACTTTCACCAATAAAGCCGCCCGTCACAATGCCACCTTGCCGTTTACCCGCAATGTCATTGGCCCCATGGACTATACGCCATGCACCTTCAGCGACTCACAGCATCCCCATATCACGTCGAATGGTCATGAACTGGCCCTGACGGTACTCTACGAGAGCGGACTTCAGCATCTGGCTGACAAACCTGAGAGTTACCTCACCCAACCCGTGGAGGTGCAGCGCTTTTTGAGTCAGTTGCCGGCGATATGGGACGAGACCAAATTCCTCGGTGGCTATCCCGGAGAATGGGTTGCCATTGCCCGTCGGCGGGGAAGCACATGGTATGTGGCGTGTATCAATGGCAGCGACGAAGCCCGTACGGTCACCCTGCCACTGTCGTTTATCAAGGGACGGCAGATACAATTGTTCGAGGACGGTAACCCGTGGTCCATTTCCTCTCCTGCTTCCATCCCCACCCAATTCAAATGTCAGCCTCGTGGCGGATTCGTCATGGTAGCGGGTCCTGGTGCGGAGAGTCGGCACTTTACCGTGAAGCAAGTGGCTCCCAATGCGGTGCGTATCATTTATGGTGATGATTCATCGTGTTACGATCATCCCGACTGGATGTATGTGGAGAACGCAGAAGTGCCCAATTCAGAGATTAGCGTGGAGATAGATGCCGAAGGCAATGGCCTTTGCGTGAAAGACAAGTCCGGCCGCACGGTTTTCAAGGCCACCAGTCATGAATTGAGGGAAGGCAATGTGTCGGGCGTTCTCACCAACGAAGCCACTTTGGCAGTTCAGTCGCCACAAGACGAGTTCCTCTTCGGCCTAGGACAATTCCAGGACGGCTATGCCAATGTTAGAGGGCTGCCTCGCCGTCTTACTCAGGTCAATACCCAGATTGCAGTTCCCATGCTGCTCTCCAGCAAAGGCTATGGCGTGTTGTGGAACAACTACGGCATGACGGAATTCAACCCGCCCTCACATCATGTGAACCTCGTCAAGCGCGACGGTGCGGGCGACCGTGAAGAGGTGAACGTCACCACCACCGAAGGAGGAAGACGCGAGGTGCGTGAGCGCCATGTGTTCGAGGCAGAGATTCAAGTCGACCAGACTGGCGACTATTCCCTGCTGCTGGATGTAGGACAGCGGATGGCACGACGCCACAATCTGTGTATCGACGGAACGCCAGTCATCGAGATGCAGAACCTCTGGTTGCCGCCAACAGCATCTGCCGTTGTCCATCTCACCGCTGGCAAACACGCCCTTACTGCTGAGTTGACGAGAGACGACAAGCCCGTGGTATATTACGGTCTGTTCGATGGCGAGACAGTATTTCGCTCTCCTGTAGCCCATGCTGTCGACTATACGGTCTTTGTGGGCACGCCTGATGAGATTATCGGCACCTATCGCCAACTCACCGGCAAGGCGCCCCTTGTTCCCCAGTGGGCATTGGGCTACATCCATTGTCGTGAGCGATTCCATTCTTCGGATGAGATACTCGAGACTGCCAAGCGTTTCCGGCAATCCCATCTCCCCGTCGACGTGATGGTGCAAGACTGGCAATACTGGGGCAGGCACGGATGGAACGCCATGCGTTTTGACGAGCAATTCTACCCCAATCCCAAGGCACTGACAGACAGCCTCCACCGAATGAACATGAGGCTGATGCTGAGTGTGTGGTCTAAAATCGACAAAAATTCCGAGGTAGGGAAGAAGATGTTGGCAGAAAACCACTACATCCCGGGAACCGACTGGATAGACTTCTTCTCAGCCGATGCAGCGAATGCCTATTGGAGCAATTTTGCCCAACTGCTCGTACCCCAGGGAATTGACGCATGGTGGCAAGATGCCACTGAGCCCGAGAACGACGACTTGAGGGGACGGTGGGTGAACCACGACAGATGGCTGGGCGACGAAGTGCGCAATGTCTATCCTCTGCTCGTAAACAAGACGGTATATGAAGGGCTACTATCCTCCACCTCTCAACGTCCGTTTATCCTTACCCGCAGCGGTTTCCCCGGCATACAGCGGTATGGCGCAGCCCTGTGGTCGGGCGATGTGGGCAACGACTGGGAGACATTCCGTCGTCAGATTACAGCCGGATTGGGTCTTCAGGCAGCGGGAATACCGTGGTGGACCTACGATGCAGGTGGTTTCTTCCGTCCGGGAAACCAATACACCGACAAGGCATATATTCAGCGGATGCTGCGATGGATAGAGACAAGTGTGTATCTTCCGTTGATGCGTGTGCATGGGTATATGAGCAATACGGAGCCTTGGAACTATGGTGATGATGCCCAGAAAGCCATCGCCGCCAGTCTGGAAGAGCGTTACAGGCTGATGCCATACATCTACAGCATTGCCTCCGCGGTGGCCAACGACGGGTATACGCTCATGCGCCCGCTGGTCTTTGATTTTTCCGACGACCCTGAGGCGTTGAAACAGAAATACGAATATATGTTCGGCCCGTCGTTGCTGGTCAGTCCCATTACCCAGCCCGATGTCTCAACATGGGACACCTACCTGCCCAAGAATGACGCGGGCTGGTATGACTTCCGTACAGGAAAATATTATGAAGGCGGACAGACGGTGACCACCGATGCCCGCAGGATACCGGTCTTTGTTCGTGGAGGCAGCATCCTTCCTCTTTGCAAAGACAGGCAATATGCACTCGACCAGCCCGAAGCGCCGTTGGAAATCCAGGTTTATCCAGGTAAAGACGCATCGTTCACGCTTTATCAAGACGATGGCGTTTCAAACAACTATCAAAACGGTCAGTGGTCGTCTGCCGAACTCCAATGGGATGAAAAGCAACGACAACTCCATGTTAATGAGAAGTCGGGAAATTCAAATCCCCCCCAAAAATTAAGGTACAGCATAAAGATAATTCCCAGATGAGCATCTGGGAATTATCCTTTCTTTACTTGATGTTTTTGTTACTCCAATGTTTCTGCCACTTCTTCGAGAAGACTGATAATGGGAAGATGCTGCGGACATGCGTCTTCACACTGGCCACATTGTATGCATGCCGACGCTTTCTCGCCTCCTGGCCGCCAACTATATGCGTTACGTGCTTCCTTCAGGTCGCCAAACATCTTGTAGGTGTTCATCACGGCGAATATTTCCGGAATATGGATTTCCATCGGACAGCCAGGAGAGCAGTAATGGCAGGAGGTGCATGCGATACGGTCGAATTGCAGCATGGCTTCGCGAGCCTCTTTCACCACGTTCAACTCCTCGTCGCTCAATGGGTGAAACTCTTGCATAAACGAGAGGTTATCCTTCATCTGTGCCATGTCCGACATCCCACTCAATACCACCATCACGCCAGGCAATGAGGCGGCAAAGCGGATGGCCCATGAGGCGAATGAGGCATCGGGGTTGGCTGCAAGCATCACGTCTTTTGCTTTTTGTGGAGGGTCGGCAAGGGTACCACCTTTCACCGGTTCCATCACGATGACGGGTATTCCATGCCGGGTTGCCACCTCATAGCATTGCCGTGAAGCAATCAAAGGGTCATCCCAGTCGGAGTAATTGATTTGCAGTTGCACAAATTCCGCATCAGGATGAGCCGTGAGGATTTCATCAAGCATTTCGGGTGAGTCGTGGAAAGAGAAGCCATAGTGGCGAATTAAGCCTTCTTCTTTCAGCGACTTCATGTAATCCCAAATACCATACTTGTCGTATTTTTCTTTGTTGCCCGAATCTATTCCATGAAGCAGGTAGAAGTCGAAATAGCCTGCACCTGTACGCACAAGGCTTACATTGATTTCATTCTTGGCTTCTTCTTCACTCTTGCATGCGAAATCAGAAGCATTGAGTTTGTTGGCGAGATAGTAACTGTCGCGTGGATAACGGTCGCACAGCGCTGCTTTTGTGGCTGCTTCCGAGCCCACATATACATAGGCCGTGTCAAAATACTTTCCTCCGGCTTCCATAAAAGCGTCGACCATCTGTTTGGCTTGCTCCACGTCTATCTCCTCGCTGCCTTCAACCTTTGGGAGCCGCATCATGCCAAACCCCAGTTTCATGCTGTTATCAATCAGATTGTTTTCCATATACTTATATTTTTGGTTTCTTTTTACAAAGATAGTGCAAATCAACCATTATTCAAAATAAAATCACTATATTTGTGGTCTACAATCAAAAGAGTTTATTTACAATTATTCAAACCGTAATACCGACCGCTATGATATCCCGTTTACTCCGTTTTCTCGACGCATCGCCCGTCAACTTCCTTGCCGTAAGGAATATTGCTTCTATGCTTATAGATGCAGGTTTCCAACAGTTCAATCCATCGTCTCCTTTAGGCAAATTGAAAGCGGGCGACAAGTTCTTTGTCACCAAGAACGATTCTTCCATCTACGCCTTCCAGATTGGCAAGAAGCCACTTGCCGATGCTGGTTTCCGCATGATATGTGCCCACTGCGACTCTCCCACGTTCCGCATCAAGCCCAATGCCGAGATGCTGTGCGAGGGTGGCATCGTGAAACTCAACACCGAGGTATATGGAGGACCTATCATGTCGACATGGTTCGACCGTCCATTGACACTGGCAGGTAGGGTCATCCTCCGGGGAGACGACGAGTTCAGTCCGAAGACAGTTTTGCTGCATGTCAAGCGTCCGCTGATGCAGATCAGCAATCTTGCCATCCATTTCAACCGTCAGGTAAATGACGGTGTGAAACTCAGCAAGCAGAAAGACATGCTCCCCATCCTCGGCATCATCAATTCTCAACTCGAGAGCGGCAACATGCTCATCAACCTCATTTGTGAGGAGTTGGGCAAGGAAAGGGCCGTCGAACCCAAAGACCTCCTTGATTTCGACCTGTATCTTGCCGAAGCCATTCCTGCCTGTACCTTTGGTGTGCACGATGAATTCATTTCCTCCGGACGGCTCGACGACCTCTCCATGTGTTTCGCCGGGGTGGAAGCCCTTCTCCTGTCGAAAAGCACTGACGTCACCAAGGTCTTGGCCATTTTCGACAATGAGGAGACCGGCTCGCAGACCAAGCAGGGTGCAGGCAGTCCGTTCCTCGCTTCTATACTCAAGCGCATCGCCTTATCACAGGGTGGAACAGAGGAGGCTTTCTACCAAGCCGTGGAAAAAGCCTTTATGATATCTGCCGACAATGCCCATGCGTGGCATCCCAATTATGGGGAGCGTTACGACCCCACCAATCATCCGGTATTGGGTGGTGGTCCTGTCATCAAGTTCAACGCCGCACAGAAATACGCGAGCGATGCCGTGTCTGCTGCCGTCTTCTCTGAGATTTGCCGCAAGGCAGGTGTGCCTTGTCAGCGGTTTGTCAACCATAGCGACGTGGCTGGTGGCAGTACGCTTGGCAACATCCTCGCCTCGTCTATCCCGCTCCGCGGTGTCGACATGGGCAATGCCATCCTCGCCATGCACAGTTGCCGTGAAACGGGCAGCGTGGCCGACCATCTCTATTGTGTGAAGGCCTTTACACAATTCTATGGATAGGATGTCATACAAAGACCTATAGTTTCTTTTGAATGACTACTATAATCGAAATTTCTCAAACACCAACAACCTTATTATCAACAGGTTATGATGGTTTGTGAATTCTTGTCAATTCTTTGATACGTTCTAATTTTGCATAATAGTGAAATAATATTATATTTGCGATGTAATGCATCTGCTTTTGCAGTCCTGGAATCATGAAGGCCAGCAGCAAGTATTATCCTGCCATTCTGCGAGCACTGTCTCCCAAGTGGAAAGGTTGGAGGATACAAGAAACCCACCTTGACAAACCAAGGGAGGGAGAGAAATGCTTGAGAAACAATCCTCCAGAAACATACTGCTGATATTGATGCTGGGACATGTCAAAAAATAAACCATGATGAAAAGAGGAAAAAGGATATGTAATACCCTCAAGGAGGTGCGCATGCAGGTGGCAAAGGCCAACGACATCAATTATGCACCCACGGCATGCCACCACGAGGGTGACTGCGTCGGCACCTGCCCGAAATGCGAGGCCGAAGTGCGCTGGCTCGAACATCAACTGCAGATACGCCGCCAACTGGGCAAGGCGGTGGCTGTGGTGGGCGTGAGCGTAGGACTGGCCGCCTTAACGGCGTGTGAGAGCCAACTGGCAGAAATGAGCACCGACAACAGCATTTCTTCCACCATGACCCAATCCGTGGGGAACAGGATATCTGAATTTATGGGTGTTATTGCCGAACGTCATCCTCATTTCCCCGGCGGTCAGCAAGCCCTCCTCGAATTTTTGCGTGAAAACGTGAAATATCCCGAGCAGGCGAGGAAAGACAGTATAGAAGGACGGGTGGTATTAAGTTTCGTTATAGAAACCGACGGCAGTATCACCGAGCCAAAAGTAGTACGAAGTCTCCATCCCCTCCTCGACGCCGAAGCACTGCGGGTGATAAACCTTATGCCCAAATGGGAGCCCGGCTATCAGGGTGACTCCTTAGTCAGGGTAAAATACAGCCTTCCGGTATCCTTCAAGATGGGCGAGCAATCTTCTCTCCCCGCAGACAACTCAAAAAACAACTGAGACAAAAAGACCGATTACGGAATGTAGCATGGGGACGGGGAAATCGATCTGTTTTTTCCTATTTGTATTAAGGGAAAGAGGAACGTCGTATCCTCCAATAGTTACAACTACAGAAGGCCATGAAAGTGAAAGTGAACAAGATACATGTAACAATATTGGCGGTGGTTGCCGTGCTCATGCTTTCGCCATGCCTCGTACAGGCGCAGGACACGTCGCGGAACTATGTCAAGACGGTGACGATGCTCGATGCAGGCGGGACGGACTCCCTGCAGGCCGTACAGTACTACAACGGCCTGGGCTACCCGACAGTCTCAGCCGCGTATCAATTTCCCCGTCCCCGTGATACACCAAAAGCTACAACAAATGAATCGCGGGGACGGAGTTTTTGATTCAATAACAAATTGGCTGGATGATATATTATATAGACAACAAACGAAATGAAAAAGAAAGGAAACATATTATATGGAATTGGTACCATGGCCATCATCTCCATGTGTGCGTGGTTTTATTATGGCTATGTTTATCCCAGATTGCCTGAGGATTATGAGATTCCGACAAGTTACATGTCTGGCAACTATCGTGATCTGGACTCCTTGGCAATATGCAATGGTCAAGTAGACAGTATCTCTTGTTTTTCATACACTTTACCAAAAACTTATCAATTTGGCTATGATTTGATTATGGCAAACAGGTATAAGGATGCTAAATCATATTATTATTATTTGGATGATATGCTTTTCCTTTCATCTAATGAAAAGGTGATTTTTTCATTTCAACAACTCAATTCCAAGCTAGAAAAGATGGATGACAGCCTTCGTGTCATAGCACTCCGTCATTTGTCACATTGCGACAACTATCATAGAAAAATAGGAGAAGATTCTATAAGGATTGGCAAATTTGCAACCCTATACGACAGTATATACAAACAGGAGCATAAAGGAAAGGAAGGAGGTAGTGATGAATAAGAAATCATTATTGGGCAGAATCAGCATGAAGCATGTCTTCTTCATCGTTCTGGCCATCGCTGCCGTATGGGCAGTCTATTCCCTGCTTCTTGTCAGGAGGCTGGCTCCTTTGGCTGAGGAGACACAGAAACAGAAAGCCGAGTTTTGGGCCAACCAAATTGAACCCTTCATCGATGAAAAACTTGACTCTTTGGTTTGGACTGGTGACACCGCAGCCTATCACGAACTCAGAGAGCACATGGCTGATGAGCCGACAGCCATGCAGATGGGCTATTCGATGATTATGGCTATAAGGCACGAATATCCTGCAGCCTGTTATGACCTTTACACCGACATTGTGAGTATCTACGACCGAATGGGAATTGGTTGGGACAGCATCGATACCAACTGCAAGGAACTCGCACTGCTATATTTGAGAAAAGCAGCAGTGAAAGGTGAGCCTCGAGCATTAAAGGAAGTAAGACAATTGGGGGTGGAGTAATCAGTGGAGACGGTTCTCAAAGATTACGCACGGGCTGAACACCTACGACTATGGGGCAAGGCAGTACAACCCTGTCACCGCACGGTGGGACAGGATGGACCCGCTGTGCGAGAAATACTATACCATCAGCCCGTATGCGTATTGTGATGGGAATCCGATAAGATATATGTGCAGGGAAGGATTTTTCAAGTGAGGATGAAAACACCCAATCCTTTGCAGCCGCTCTATCCAAGCAACTACCCAACGCCACAATATTAGCTCCGAATAACTGTCTTAATGTTATGGGTAACATGGAAGAAAAAGTGGATGATGGCGGGAAATGGTTACAATTCGAAAATGGAAAAGTAACCCACACTTATGATGAAGATTACCATTCTTTCTCTACTGAGGAATAAAATAGTGTCTATACAAATAATGATTATGATATGAATACAAAGAATTACATACTTGCTTTTTTCATGTCTTTTTTAATAGGCATGACCGTCACCTTTGCCATCAAGGTGGCTATGCAATACAAACAGGACCAAGAAATAGAGCCACCTGGTTATCTTTATGGTGGTTTCGTCCTCATTAGTGCATCCATATCTAATTATTTAGACCATGCTAATGATGAAGGCACGGTAAAGGAATTGAT
>Ga0256407_10004690_pt1 | contig 22574 bp, 8 predicted proteins | sample RumenRJG_04DNA_FD_193489 | JGI IMG/M metagenome (GOLD analysis project Ga0256407, IMG submission 193489) | Bovine rumen microbial communities from Lethbridge, Alberta, Canada - RJG_04 | ecosystem: Host-associated > Mammals > Digestive system > Stomach > Rumen | place: Canada: Alberta | collected... | reverse complement strand
CGGACGCTCAGCATGTCGCCTTGTCGTTGCTAACCGGCGGCTCTAATTGCTTCTCTCACGGCGACACAGTCGTCGCCACTGACCCGGAGCGCGTTCTTAGCGACGCCGACTATAAATGCTTTAAGCTTGCGCCCGCGCACGAAGCCGGCGGCTTGGACTTGACGCTTTCTTCCGACAACAAAAGCATAAAGCTTGACAAGCCGATTTTCGTAAGCAAAAACAGTCCTTCGGACGCGGATGGCACAAAGACAAAGCCTTACGCCAGCGTTCTGGCGGCTACCTCGGGCATGAACAACGAAAGCCTTGACTATACGATTAAAATTGACGCGTTTGAAGAGCCTCTGACCGGCAATCAAAATGTTGACAACAATGCAAAAGCAAATTCCATTTTGATTATCGGAGCCAACGGCCTTTATCCCGCCGACCATGAAAAGGCGGGCCAGCCCAAGGATTGCATTCAAGGCGGCTCTATTTACTCGTCGGCGGCGGATGTAAAGAACCTCAAAATTCAAAACCTAAAGATTACGGGTAATAACAAAATTAGCTCTTCGGGTGGATCTGGCGGCGGTGTGTGTTCATCTGTAAATGCAACGCTCACTCTTTGCTCGGGAACCTATATAACGGAAAACACGGCCAATAGGGGCGGAGGCGTTTACAAAAAAGGCGGAACTTTGGTAATAGAAAGCGGTGTCGTCATAAAAGGAAACAACGTCGTGACAGACAGTTATGTAACAGGGTATGGTTCTATTGAAGACAGGGGAATTGGATGCGGCGGCGGAATTTTTTTGGATGAAGCAACTTCTCTTGTAATGAGCGGCGGAACGATAAGCTCCAATTCAGCCGAAAACAAAGGCGGCGGAATATATGTTCAAAATGCCAGCAATGCAAATCCACAAGTGAGTCTGTTTATTTACGGAGACGCGGTTATCGGCGGCGTTCCTTCGCCGGCCGAATATCCAACAAACAAAGCCAACGCCCTGGCCGCAGGCGGCAACTCCGCGCCTTATGGAGGCGGAATATACATAAAGGACGCTATTCTAAGCAAGGATACATTGTATCTTGGCTACAGCGCCGCGGAATCGGACGGCACGCCCAAAACTCCGACAGCCTCCGACGCGTTTACGGGCTGCATAAGCGGAAACTATGCCTCAAGCGAAGGCGGCGGCATTCATTTATATTACGCAACGCTTTATTATAATTCTGGGGAGATTTCCTTTAACAACTCTAGCTATGGCGGAGGAATTCGCCCATATTGTGGACATGTCAAAATGTCCGGCGGAACGATAGCGAATAACTACGCAAGCGGTTGGGGAGGCGCGGTTTACAATTATGGAGACTTTACGCTTACGTCAAATCCCTGTACGGCTTATATTCCCTACGGCATAAACGGAACCATGGGGGCGGGCAAAAACGATGTTTATCATCAATACAGCTCCACGATAAAAATTGACGATGGAGCTGTTCTTACTATGGCTTCGCCGATTGCCACAGTGCATTTTGGCACATACTCGCGAGGCCGCCCAGTTTTGTCTGGAAGCGAATTGGATAGGTGGTGCGATTATTTTGCCCTTACTAGCAGCGACTGGTTGATTGGCGGCGAAGGAAAGCTTGTGTCTGCCTTGCCGCTTACAGTAACCTACGACCTTAACATTACGGACACTAAGGCCGCTCCGGCCGCAAGCGCCTTTAGCCTTGTGGACGCTCTTGATGAAAACACGGCTGAAAACCCTGCCGTAATCGACGAAGTTGACTTGATTGTTAAGAATATCTTAAAGCCTTCTTACGATGGTTTTGTCGGAACGGATGATAAGATTTTCAAGTTTGCCGGTTGGGACGCAAACAACGACGGAACGGCGGACATTGCTGCGACCGCTACAGACTATCCCGACAATTTCCTTGACTACGTTGCCGCAACCGCTCACGCCATAACATTAAAGGCCGTCTGGACTGAGGACACGACTCCAAGCGACGATACTCTTGAGGCGGTTTACAGCAATATTACTTACAACAGCTATTACTATAGCGACCACGACGAATTCAGGATTTACACCGCGGAGCAAGCGCAGCAAGTGTTCAACAATCTAAGCGGAAAATACTTTGCGGAACGAAATAGTTCTGGTTATTTAGTCGAGGGCACGCAGAAAACGATTACTTTAATGGCTGACCTAGAAGTGGACTCGCTTTCTCCAAGCTGTGAAATATTTCACGGTATTTTGGACGGTAACGGCCACACGTTGACAGTGAATCTTGGCGGTAATAAGGTGAATGGAAAGTATGGTTTGTTTTACAATATTAACAGTGGCGGCATTGTAAAAAATCTTACTATTGCTGGAACCATATACGCTCCGTCTGGAACCAACGAAGTCGGCGCTATTTGCGGTTGCAATAGCGGAACGATAGATAATTGCACAGTTACCGCGACTGTTAAGGCGGCTGGAACTGGCGGGAATTACGCCGGAGTCGGTGGTCTTGTAGGCAGGGCTTGCGGCGCTGTCACTAACTGTACTTTCAGCGGAACAGTCGAAGGTTCTGGCCAGCGTGGCGTTGGCGGAATAGTAGGATATGTTCAATATGGCTCAATCACTGGCAATACGATTGCCGCAAGCGCTACGATAAAGTACACAGGAACTGACACAAGTGCCGGTATTGGTCCGATTGTTGGAAAGGGCGACGCTTCCGGCAACACAGTTGAACTCGGCGCGACTATTGATGGCGGCGTCCTTGAGGCTAATGCAATTGGATATTAGTCGGAGCGCGGCTCGGCTGGCCGCTTAGTTGGCGGGGGCAGGCTGGGCGACCAGCTCTTTTTGCAAGTCAAGCACTTGGTCTAAGGGAAGACCAATGCATTCTGAAATCATTTCGACAGGTAGCCCTTTCATTAAAAAATTTCGCGCGTCTTCCATGGCTTTTTCTTGGCGGCCCATTTCAATTCCGTCTTGTTTCCAGCCGCGGATGGCGCTTTCTTCGTCGTATTCAGTCAAACACATCGCGATTATCTCCTCTTTTTGCTCTTTGACAAAGCCTTCCAAAAAGTTCTGTTTGATTGCCCAGTCAACGGCCTCACGCACGGCTTGCCCGATTTTCATTCCTGCCTTTTTGTTGGCGGAAATTCTTCCCACAAGCCTTACATAATCATACAGCGACTTGCACTTTTTGACAAGCGTTTCGTTGGCGCCTTGGTTGATGTTTATCACGTCGGCAGTCCATTCAAAGTCGCCAGATGAGTCCTCCAACTCAAAAGCGTTCGACAGCCTGAGCTTGTAGCGTTCCTCCCTTTTTGTCTCGCCATTGTAAAAGACGATGAAGCGGGGATTTGGAATTTTAATAAGCAACGAGCGGTGCAAGTTCAAGTCTTTTTTTGCGAGATGTTTTTGATAAAGTTGCGCAAAGTAGAAGAAGCCTCGAAGCGGCATGTTTGCATTGGTTTCGCTCTGCTGTTCGTAGAGCGTCATTTGGCCGTCAACCAAAAACGACACGTCATTGTACATCTTTATGTAGATGACGTTTTCGATTGTGTTCAGCTCCAACGCGTTTGGGTCTGTGTAGTTCGTCCCGTTCAAGACGTTGTACAAGTCCAGCCTCCATCGCTTGCTTCGTTCCGTGTCTTTGCCAAAAATTGCGATGAAAAGCCTGTCGCGATACTTTGGTTGCGGCTTTCCTTCGATTGTGTTGGAATTGTTCGTTTCCATAAACACTCCTTGTATGCAAAATTGAAAAACGCGGCGCGTTTTCCTTACATATAAGATATAAATAGTTGCGCGAATTTTCGTTTATTTTGGAAAAAATCGTAAAAAAATATTTTCTTTTCAGAGCGCAATCGAACGTTCCGCTTGAACTTTTGCAATAAAAACGCTAGAATAACTTAATATGTACGATAACAAAGGCTGCGATTTAATCGATTACGAAGACTCGGATTTTAACACGATAATGGCCTCGGACATTTCGTTCACTGGAAAAATTCACTTTACAAAGCCCTTTATGATTAGGGGCAAGGTAAACGGCAGCATCTCGGCCGAAAGCGACTTGGTCGTTGACGAGGGAGCCGTAGTAAACGCCAACATTTCGGCGGAGCGCGTTTTGGTAAAGGGAACGGTAAAAGGAAACGTAAACGGCCGCGACTTGGTTTTTGTAACTTCAAGCGGCTCAATCACAGGAGACATCGCCTCGCGCCAAGTTGTTTTGGAGCCAGGAAGCATTTTTAGCGGCCGATGCGCGATGGTAAAAGAAAATGAAGCGTAATGTATTAAAGCGCGTTTGCGCGATTTTGTTTTTGGCCTTTTCCAGCATTTCTTTGTTCGCGCAGGGAAAGCGCGACGCCCTTGTCTTGTACAACAACCGAAACTTTAAGGAAGCGATCGAAGTTTGCGACGAAGAAATCAAGGCCGACCCGACGCACGTTGACTCTTATGTCGTAATGTGCTGGGCCTTGGTCGGAAACCGCGAGTACGCCCGCGCCGAACAAATCGCCTACGACGGACTAAAGCAAAGCCGCTACGACATGCGCTTGATCGAAGTCTTGGGCGAAGCCAAATATTTTTTGGGAAAAAATTCAGAGGCCTTAAAGCAGTTCCAAGAATACCTTTCAATCGCTCCCGACAGAACGGGTAGCCGCGTTGGAACGGCATACTACTACATGGGCGAGATTTACATCCGCCAAACAAAATTCCAGCACGCCGACATTTCGCTCAGCGCCGCCGTCCGCAAAAATCCGCTCTCCGACGCATGGTGGACAAGATTGGGCTACGCGCGTGAGATGGCCGGAAACTACTACGAGGCGATGAACGCCTACGAAGAGGCCCTCAAACTGGACCCGCTAAAGACCGACGCGATTAACGGAAAAGACCGCGTCGCCGCCCACTTGCGATAATGGCCTTAAATAAAACCGTTCATTTTGAAACCCTTGGCTGCCGCTTGAACCAAATAGAAACGGAAGGGGCGGCCGAATTTTTTTACCAGCGCGGTTGGAACGTGCAAATGAAAGCCGCCGCCGCGCGCGACGCGGAAGATCCAGCCGTAAGCCTTTGCGTTCTTAACACTTGTGCCGTTACCGGAAAGGCCGAACAAAAAGCGCGGCGGACAATCAATCTCTTGCTAAAAAAATTCCCGGCCGCGGCCTTGATAGTGACAGGCTGCTACGCCCAGCTTTCGCCCGCACAAATCGCGGCGATGGACAAGCGCGTCGTCGTCCTTCCCGGAAAGGCCAAGTCCGCCTTGTCGCGCGTCCCGGACCTGCTGGCCCAAGATTTTGACGCGGCAGACCTGAGAAATATTTTGCAAGACCAAAAAGCGGGCGACCTCGCGCGCGACCCCTTTGTGTTGCTCCCAAAAACATTTTTCGCGCACTCGCGTTCCTCGATAAAAATCCAAGACGGCTGCGACAATTGCTGCAGCTTTTGCGCGATCCACATCGCCCGCGGAAAAAGCGTCTCGATTCCGGCCTCCCTTGCGCTGGAAAGAGTCGTGGCCTTGGAAGAGGCGGGCCAAAGCGAGGTCGTTCTTACAGGAGTCAACATCGGCCAGTACAAGGGCGAATGGCAGGGCGGGGCGATCGGCATTGCGGAACTCTTGCAGCTTTTATTGGAACGGACGCAAAAAATCGCGATTAGGTTTTCCAGCATTTATCCGGAGACGGTCACACAGCGCTTTGCGGAAGTGATAAAAAGCCCGCGCGTTCGCCCGCACTTTCATATTTCGGTCCAAAGCGGAAGCGACGCGATCCTTAAGCGCATGAACCGCCGCTACACGCGCCAAACTGTAATCCAAGCCTGCGGCCGCCTTAAAGAGGCCAAGCAAAATCCCTTCCTTGCCTGCGACATCATTACGGGCTTTCCCGGCGAGACCGACGGCGACTTTGCCCAAACCCTTTCTTTGCTAAAAGAGGCCGGCTTTGTAAACGCCCACGCCTTTCCGTATTCGCCCCGTCCCGGAACGGCGGCCGCAAATTTTACGCCAAAAATCCCGGAGCGGATAAAGGACCAGCGCGTCGCGGCCCTAAACGAGTATTCGTCGGCGGCGAAAATCGCCTACATTAACAGCTTTGCGGGAACGGTCCGTCCGGCCATCGCCGAAAGCGTCCACGGTTCCGCCGCGAATAGCGTTCCCCAGGGAAAAAAGCTTGTCCGCGCAACGACCGACAACTTTATCCACGCCGAAATCCTCTTGGACCAGACCGCCGCCGCTCCCCAAGACGGCCAGCCGATCATGGTCAAAATCCTCTCCGCCAACGAGTCCGCCATCCGTCAAGGCGCCGAATGGGAAGCCCTGGCCGAACTTGCAAATTAGCGCAAAAAACGCGCTAAGGACTTGACATGTTTTGCCAAAATATGATAATATCGATATACGCTTTTGAAATGCGTTTGGGCTATTAGCTCAGCAGGTAGAGCAACGCCCTTTTAAGGCGTGGGTCACTGGTTCGAATCCAGTATAGCTCAAGAGGTCTTCCTTAACGGAAGGCCTTTTTTTTTCTAACATTTCCGCGTGATTTTCCGATAAAAAAGTAATAGAAAACTTTTTTAGAGGATGTCAAAATGATTCGTGGATGGTACACAGGAGCTAGCGGAATGGTCGCCCAGCAGAACAGGCTGGACGCAATCTCCAACAATTTGGCCAACGTTGACACAGTAGGCTTTAAGCGGGACGTGACTGTTTCCAAGTCTTTTAGCGAATTGCTCTTGCGCCGAAAGGATTTTGACGGCGTTTACACCATTCCCGAAGGCAGCGCCGACGCCGCTCCGATCATCGGAAAATTGGGCACAGGCGTAGAAACCAACGAAAACTACACGGACTTTGCCGAAGGCTCCCTCAAAAATACAGACCAAGCCACGGACCTTGCCTTGCACGGAAAAGGCTTTTTTGTAATCCAAACACCCGTCGGAAACCGCTACACCCGCAACGGAAACTTTTACATCGGAAAAGAAGGCATCCTTGAGACCAAGGACGGCTATCCTGTTTTGGGCGAGAACGGAATCATCCGCTTGGAAGACGACAAATTCAAAGTCAACGAAGACGGAATGATCGTCACAAAGGACAACCAAGTCGTTGACCGCTTTTTGGCCGTTCGCTTTGACAACGAGCGCTACCTCAAAAAGGCCGGCAACTCCTTCTACATGGAAAACGACATTTCGGGCCCGGCCCACATTGCCGAAGGCGAGGAGCGCCCGCAGTTCATCCAGAACTTTGTGGAAAGCTCAAATGTCAACGTCGTGAACGAAATGGTTAGAATGATCGAGGTCAACCGCGCTTACGAAGCCAACCAAAAGACAATCCAGAGCGAAGACCAAATGATGTCAACCTTGTGGAACCGTGTCGCGGCCCGCGCCCGATAATTTAAGAAAGGAACTATAGGAGATAAATTATGGTAAGAAGTTTGTGGACAGCCGCTACAGGAATGAACGGACAGCAGGCCAATATTGACGCGATTTCGCACAACCTTTCAAACGTAAACACAACCGGCTACAAGCAGCAGCGCGCCGAGTTTGAGGACTTGATTTACCAGAACCTTAAGCTTAGCGGAACTCCGGCCACAGAAGACACCGTGACTCCTGTTGGAATCCAGCAGGGCGCCGGCGTCAAGCTTGCCGCCACTCAAAGAATATTCAGCCAGGGCTCTTTGCAGGCCACCGGCGTTGACACAGACGTAGCCATCGTCGGAGACGGCTTTTTGCGCGTACAGCAGTACGACGGCTCCTACGCTTACACTCGCGACGGCGCCCTTAAGGTTGACATGACCGGCCAGCTTGTCACAAGCGAAGGCTTGCGCGTTCAGCCCGAAATCATTTTGCCCGAAGGCTTTGACATCCACACATTGTCAATCAGCGACGGCGGCCGCGTAACCGTTAAGGTAAACGGCGAGACGACTCCGACAGAAGTCGGCCAAATCGAGCTTTACCGCTTTCCAAACGAGGGCGGCCTTAAGGCTTTGGGCGACAGCTTGTACAAAGTGACGAACGCTTCCGGCGACCCGATCGCAAACCGCCCCGGCATTGACGGAATGGGCATCGTAAAGCACAAGTTTTTGGAAATGTCAAACGTCAGCGTGGTTAACGAAATGGTTCAGATGATTGTCGCCCAGCGCGCCTACGAGTTCAACTCAAAGGCCGTCCAGACAAGCGACAGCATGCTTAGCACAGCCGCTAACTTGAAACGATAATTTTAAGGCCAACCGTAATTGGTTGGCCACCGTAAAGCGTTGGGCGTAAGCGTGCTTTGCACAGCCGCTAACCTTAAGCGCTAACATAAGGGTGGGGAGGAATAAGAAATGACGGGAATAGACAAGATCGGAACGATGACTCAAAGCAACGCTGTGATTCAAAACGCGCTGCATAAAAACCAGTCAAACAAGTTCGCGAATCTGTTAAAGGCCGCGCAAGAAAAGCAAGCCGCCGACTATTCCCACATTTCTTCCGAGCAAGTGATTCCCGAAGGCCGCCTTAACGGCGACTTTAAAACCGGCTTTGACAAGACCTTCACCAGCGCCGCCGACAAAAACGCCGCTCCCCAAGGCGCGGCCGTAAACGGAAACGTTCGCCCCTCCGACAAAAAAATTGACAAGACTTCAAAGCTCTACGAAAAGTCGATGGAAATGGAATCCTTTTTTGTAAAGATGATGGTCGACTCTATGAGAAAGACCGTCCATTCCGCCACAAAAGATTCTTTTGCCAAGAGCATGTACCAAGACATGCTTTACGACGAGTACACGACAAGCCTTACAAAGCAGGCGGGTTTTGGCCTTGCCGACCAAATCTACTTGGAGCTTTCGCGCTAATTTTCTGGGGCTTCTTGAACTTCCTGAACTTCCTGAACTTCCTGAACTTCCTGAACTTCCTGAACTTCTTGAACTTCTTGAACTTCTTGAACTTCTTGAACTTCCTGAACTTCCTGAACTTCCTGAACTTCCTGAACTTCCTGAACTTCCTGAACTTCCTGAACCTTGGCGGCTTTAAGCTTTCTTTCTTTTCTTTGCTTTATTAACGATGAGATAAAGTCAAAGTCGGGGGTGACTCTCGCTTCGATGTGGAATTTTGCTATTTGATTTTTTTCTTCGTGGCTGTTCTTCATAAGAGGGAATGCCAATGAGGCTTTGACATTCACGTCTTTTGGAAGGTCAAACTTAAGGCCAAAGCCCAAGCTCATAAGAAAGTCATTCTTGTCGATGCCTTCCGCGCCCTTGCCCGTTCCTTTGTACGGAAATATTCCCGCGTGGTCGGCGAACACAAAGCCTTTCGCATAGGTTCCCACAAAAGGATATTCCTTTGTCTTTTCTTTGTTTTTTATCGTTTTTGGAGCGATTGGAAAACTCAGTTCGGCGCTAAAAATATATCCGTTTTTTCCTAAAAGCAAGCCCTCCGAGTATCCTCTGACTGTCGCGATTCCGCCCGCGGTCATTTGGTCTATGGACGGAATGACGTTTTTGCCGGGAATCGCCTGGTAGCTGCCTTTAAAAGTTCCAATAAGGTTATGTCCAAAATCCTGAATCCTAAGAACGCTGCCGTCTAACTTAAAATAATTTGAGTCGTTGTCAAAAATTGGGAAAGAATACCCGAAGTTTTGGGTGAAATACCAAATGCCTCTTTTTGTGTCCAATCTAAAGGACAAGCCTGTTTGCAGCGAAGTAACATTATTTTTGAACAAATCCACTCCGTCAAAACTTGTTACAGACCTTTTGTAAGCGATAGACGACGAGCCTGTCAATTCCATCCATGTCTTGCGTAAAAACGGACGCGTGTAATACAAGGAATAGTTTTGCGAGCGGCTTTTGATGTTGAAAATCTTGTAATCTCCATGGCCTATTTTTGTGTTGCTTGAAGAAAAGCTAAATCCAATTCTGTCGTCCATTTTTGTTATTGGAATGTTGTAGTCAGCAAAGGGAGTTATCAAGCATGAGTTAAAATACGCTCCAATGGTAAGCTTGTCTCTCATTCCAAACAAACTGTCGTCTTGAAACGTCAAGCCAAAACGGTTTTTTCCTATCGTGGATCTTCCCGCGTTGTCGTATAAAAGCGAGACATGGAAGGGCAGCTTTTCACTGACTTTAACGTCAACGTCTGTCGTTCCCATTTGGCTTTTGCCTGGAGCCAAAACGCTGTTAAGCGAAACGCCTTCGTTGTAGCGGTTGAACAGCGTCATGTTTTGTTCAAGTTGCCGAAGGTTAAAAACGCTGCCTTTCTTAATGTTCAACCTGTCCTCGATGTATTTTTTTCGAGTCCATTTGTTTCCTTCATAGCTTGTGTCGCCGATTTTTCCTTCGAGCAATTCGATTCTTAAGGTTTCGTCTTCTATAGTTTGCTCAGGCAAATACGCCCTTGCGGTTACAAAGCCTTTCTCAAGGTAAAGCTTGTTTATCTTGTCAAGGAGCTCTTGCAATTCCTCAAATGTTACATTTGTTTGGTTGTACGGCTCTACAATCGCGTTTATTTCTTTTTCCGTTAAAATCGCCGACGGAGAGACCAAAATCTTTTCTATATAAACTCCAGCCGTGTCAAATTCTTCCAATCTTGCCTTTTCGCTTTCATCCATTATTTTTTTTTCAGTGTCAGGCGTGGTTTCTTCTTCTTTTTCCTCTTTCTGCTTTTCGTAATTTTGAAAGTCTTCCTGCATCTGTTTTTCGAGTTGCTGTTGTTTTAGGATTTCCAAGTCGTGGCTGTTGATTTCGCCTGCCTGAGGAATGCCGCTTGGCAATTCGGCCGGCTCTGAGAACAAAGGTGTCAGCATAATAATGCTGCAGGCAAAAATTGCAATGGATATCTTTGTCATTCGCTCTCCAAAATTGAGTTGACTATTTGGTTGACATACATAATATTGTGTTATATACTATATGTCAATATGATTAGAGAGTCTATTAATAAATTTACCGCCTCATTGTTGTGCGTGTGCATGTTTGCCATGAACGCGCCTGTCGCCCTTTTTGCAGACGATTTTATTTCAGGCGTTAATCCCACCGGAAACACTTACAATATTGATGCCGAAAAGGTTTCGGGCGACACCGGCTTCAGGCATTATGACAACTTTTACCTGCAAAATGACTATGTCGCAAACCTCATTTATAAGGACAGTTACTCAAAATTTGTAAACTTGGTTGACAGCCAAATTACTATTGATGGCATAGTCAACACTATGAAGGGCGGCAATTTTTACAACGGACACGCCATCTTTGTTTCGCCAAACGGCATGGTGGTCGGCTCGTCAGGCTTTTTAAATGTCGGCTCATTGTCTGTTCTTACTCCCTCTCAAGACAAATTCAACGATTTTAAGTCCGCGTACGTCGATGAAAATTTATCTTCTTATGTTGTCGGCGGCAGCGGTTACAATGGATTGATAACGGATTCTCATGGAAACATTGTCATCAACGGAAAGATTCTGTCCCGCGGCGAAGTCAACCTGTTTGGCGATGCAATTGCAATAAAGGGCGAAAATGGCAACAATGCGGGAGTCGTCGCCGGTTGGCAAGACTCAAATACAAGTTTTTCCGATTTGCAAAGCGCCAAGGACACATTCGACAGCCTTGTCTCAAACAATATAACTGACGCCACAAACTTCGCGCTAAAAGACGGCAAGATAAAGATTGTCGCGGGCTATAAAGAATTGGATGAAAACAACAAGCCTGACGGCATTGCAAAAAAAGCGGAAGTCTATATAGAAAACGCCCAGATTGACGCAAGCGAAGTTGAAGTCAAGGCAAACTCAACGCGAGAGTATGATACGTTCGATGTTTTTGACTCGAACAATGATGGCAAACATTATGACCTTGCGGATGCCGATGACGCGATATCTTCTAAAATCACAATCAAGAATTCCAGCGTCGCGGGCGAAAGCGTCGACATTGCGGCTACATCGCAGGCAGCCTTGAGCAGAGACATTAATATGTCCATTCCTACAGTTTTTTGGTGGCTTTTTGACGGCGACGACGCTAAAATCGCCGATTTTTTTGACGGCGGAATATATGACGGCTTTGAGGGGGCCAGGACAAGCGCCGTTATAGACATTGTTGGTTCCGCGATTCAGGCAACCAAGAATGATTTGTCAATCACAAGCTCGGCAATATCAAATACAAGCATATCTTCAATGGTAGGCGAAGTCATTCCTCACATATTTTATGGTTACGGCACTAAAACTGAATCTAAAATCAACATTAAAAATTCTTCATTAACGGCGAAAAATGACGTCGTGTTAAACGCGCTTTCGCAGAACGTAATGCAAGCCGCTATCGCAAACAACGGCACTGTTTCAATCCAGGCAGAAAATGCGTATGACTTTGCTTTTGCAAGCAACTCTACATCCGCCGACACAAAAATTACGATAGACCACTCGACTGTGAAAGGACATGACGTGTCTGCTTTGGCATTAGCGTATAATAAATTAAAAAACAAGGTTGACCTAAGAGCGCTTATAGGCGCGAACGATTTTGCAAAATATGGCCAAAATGGCCAGGAAGGACAAGGCGGCTCCGGCGCTGTTGCTGACGTGTTGATGAATGACACTGACATTCAATCCGCAGTGGAGGTGTTGAATGGCAGCTCCGTAACAGCGTCTAATGATGTTACGTTAAATGCGTATAATATTAACGAAGTGAATAACAATGTCACATCAAAAACTCTGGATCCAACTGGCTATCAAAAACAGTATGAGAACCCAGACGGATGGTGGCATAAATTTTTGAACAAGACTCGCGTTCTTGGCGGAGAAATTAAACAATGGACAAACTTTTCTTTTGGCGAAATTAGGAACCTGTTTAGCAATAAGATTAACAACACTAAAAATATCTGGAACCACAGCATTGATGATGGCCTGGACAAAAAGGCTTCGTTCCAAGTTGGAGCGGGCGCGCTTTTTAACAATTCAAAAACGACAAATAATGTAATTATCAATAATTCGACAATTAACGCAGGCAAAGACATCAACATAAAAGCCCACACAGTTGACCTTACCGCAAATGTGGCGGCGGCTCTTGCCAAGCAAGCGGATGCCGCGAAAGTTGGCGGAGCCTTTTCTTTCTCATTAAATGACCAGCAGAATGACAATAAGGTTGACATTATTGATTCCATTATACAAACTTCAGGCTCCGGATCAACAATAAATGTGGATTCAATTGTTGAGCTTCCCTCCCAGCAAGGCACGCTTGGCGTTTCAATGAAATTTCCGGAAGTTGTTGCAAAAACCATGAATAAAGCCGGTTATAGAATTGGCAAGTTATGTAGCATTAATACTTACGATGATGAGGATTGGAAGGGTGATTTAACGATTGGCATGGACTTTAATTTTGGAGCGCAAGACAATTTGAAATTTGGCTTTCATTCGCCTGATCAAGACGCTCCGGCTTCTGGCCTTATTCCAGACATTGGCATATTTGGCTTTTTCAACAACTTTGCCATCGCGTCTGCGGCTGGTGAAAAGGTCGGCCTGTCAGGCGCTGTGGCTATAAATAATATTGAAAATAATTCGGATATAAATGTTACGGACTCAACTATAGAGAAGGTAGACGCTCTCGCCAAGAACGGCGGCATTTATATGAATTCTGTCGTCTCCGCATCTGTGCATGACGCGATAGATTTTATTGGTTCAGTTTCCATTTTGCTTGTTTCCAGCCTTAAAGATTGGCAAAATGCAAGCGGAGCTACGGCAATTGGCGGCTCTGTCCTTGTTCAAAATTTTAATAACAATGCAAGAACAACGGTAGACAACTCCGCGATAGACGCAAAAGGCGGCAATTTGGAATTAAATTCCGCGGCAGAGCAAGCTTATTTGAATTTGCTTACGCCGGGCGGCAAAGCCAATACCGTTGGTGTCGTTGGAGCGATTAGCGTTCAGAGCATAAAAGGAACGACAAGTTCAACTGTAAAAGGCAACTCAACCTTAAATGCCGGCAATATAAGCGTCAGCTCCGGCAAAGCCAAAGCCGCCCTTTCCAAAAAGAACACTGACATTGCGGAAGACAGCATACATTTATTGGACGACGAGGGCAAATTTAGTTTGGGAGAAGCAAGAGAGGTCAAAGACCATGTAACGACAGCTGCGTTTGACGGCTCTCTTGTAACGCAGTCGCAGTCAGGCCAGGACCCGTCTTCTTTTGGCGTTGCCGTTGGCGCCAGCGTTATTGTAAAAACCATAGACAGAACTGTAAAGACTTCGATTGTCGATTCCGTTTTGACTGCTAATAAAAAAATAGATGTTGCCTCTACTTCTTACAATAAAGACTTTATAGTAACAGTTGCGGCGGCCCATGTCGGCGGCGTTTCAACGGACAGGGCAAGACAGGAGCAGGCAAATGAAAACGCCAATAACGGCAATCAAAACGCCAATAACGACAATCAAAACCCGCAGGCAGAAGACCAGCCGCAGGAAATGCAAGATGTCGGCAACTGGATGAACATAATGGACAACGCCGGCCCAGACGCCGAAGACGTTATGAACTTGAACAATTTGTTCAACGAAAACAACCCCAACCAGCAAGGCGCCGCAAACGCGCAGGGGCAAGCCGGCGGCAACCAGCAGATGGCCCAAGGCGTCGCCAACCCTCAAAACGCAACCAATAATTTTTCACTGGCGTTGGCGGGCGCTGTCAGCGTTCTAAATGACGAGTCTGTGGTTCAAACCGAAATTAAAAATTCAACTTTAAGAACCGGCGACGAATTGAATGTGTCTTCCTCAAGGGATAATTTTCTCTTAAATCTCACCGGAGGCGGGGCCAAGGCCGGCAATTTCGGCGGCGGCGCCGCTGTCAATGTATATGCGGATAAAGGCGCGGCCAAATCAATAATCGAAGGGTCAACCATCGAGTTTTGGTCTGATGCTGGCTCTAACGAAATGAAATTTAATGTTTCGGCAACAAGCGAACACAGGATTATTGAAGCCGCGGTGGGTGTTGGCGTTGCAAAAAATGCCCAAAACAACGTAAAAGCCGCTGTCGGCGGTTCGTTCAACGCGAATACTCTTAAAGATACTACGGAAGCGAAAGTTGTCTCAACGACAATTCCCAAGAAGGATGAATCGGCAAAAGACATTGACGTTAATGTAAAGGCCGACGCTAAAACGACCATTTGGAGCGGTGGCGGCGACGCAGCCTATGCCGGCGGCAACAACAGCAGCTTCGCAGTCGGCGCTGGTGTTGCCGGCAATATGGAGCTTATAAAGCAAACTGTAAATTCAGAGATTATAAATTCGACTTTGAGCGGCGTTAAAGATGTCGTTAATTCCGCTGAGGCTGTCTATGACATTAATTCCATAGGCGTTGCGGCAGCCGTAGTGACAGGGGCGCAAAGCTCCTTTACAATTGACGGCGTTTTGGGGCTTGATTTTATTCAAAACAATATTTCCGCAAAGATAAAAAAATCAACGATATCTTCTTCTGGCGATGTCAAGAATAAGGCCGCGTCAACAATAAAAGGACGGACATTGACTGGCGGCGCTGATATTTCGACTGTAGACAGCAGCGCTGGCGTTGGCATTGGCGCCGTTATTGAAATTGACAACAGTAAAGTAATTGCGGAACTTTCAAATTCAAAAATACTAAAATCCAAGTCTGTTGAAGTTAGCGCGGATTCTTCTGACAAAAGGCAATTCTTGGCCGCAAACTTGGGCGTTCAAACTGGAAGCTCTAGCGTCGCAATTAACGCAAACGGAATCGTTGGAGTTATAAAAACAACCGTTAACGCCCTTGTTTCCGGCGCGAGCGAAATAAGCTCGGATGGAGACGTTAAAATTTCTTCCGTCTATGATAACACAAACGAGGGAATAACAGCTGTCGCCAATAAAGCCGGAAAGCTTGCGGTTGGCGCGAACATCATTGCAAATTACTATGAAAACGACACAAAGTCAGAAATTTCATCTTCTTCAAAAATAAAAAAAGCGAAAAATATTGAAGTTTCCGCAAAAACAAGGGAAAAAATCGATTTAATACCTGTCGCTGCTTCAATTGCTTCCGGCGGCGCTGTTGCGGTGGCGGCGGATGTTGTGGTTAATATCATTAAAGATAAAACTGAGGCAAAAGCCGTCGGCGCTTTAACCGCTACACAAAATTTGAAAGTCGCCGCTGACGGCGAAACTACAATCAATAACAGGGGCGGAACATTGGCGCTTGACACCGGCATGGACGGCGGCGCTGTGATTGGCGGCGCCATTAATGTCGATTATATCGCAAAGATTGTTAACGCTCAGATAGGCGATAAATATTTTAGAAGCGCCGTTAACGCGGGCGGCGTTGTATCCGCAACCGCGCTTTCTACAAATTCATTTGGCGGAACCCCTGTGAAAAAGGGCGGCGATGGTGAGTACGAGCGGAAAGACATAACTTCTGACTCATATCAAGACAGTCTTGTGAGCAAAGGCAATGACGGCAACTATCGCTTGAACTATGACAGCGATTTTGAAAATTGGAATATGTTCTACAACCTTTCCGCTGGCGGAAGCGCCGCCGTGGCAGGAACTGTTATAGTAAAAACTATAGACAATGCCGTTAATTCCGAGATTTTAAATGCGGATGTCAACAACCCTAATACTGTAAGGGTTATTGCAAGCGATTATTCCATTAAAAATATTATTGCCGGCGAGATAACCGCCTCCAAAAAAGGCGCTATAGGAGTTCAGACTGTCATAACGAATGACAAAAGCAAAACGACAGCCCTTGTTACAAATTCCAACATAAAAGCAAAATCTAAAGTTGAGGAATCTATAGTTGAGGAATCTAAAGTTGAGGTTTTGGCAAAAAACCAAAAAGACAACAATCAGATAGTTGCTGCGGGCAGTTTTTCTCAAAACCTTTCGGTTGGCGCCAATGTTTTGGTTAACACCATAAACGATTTGGTAATGGCAAAAATTGATTCCTCTGAGGTAACTTCCGACGCTTTGAATGTCAATGCGGAAGAAGACATTAGCTCCACAAGAATTGTTGTTGCCGCCTCTGCAGTGGCTCAGGGCGCCGCGATAAATGTAAGCCCGCTAGTAAACTACTATGGCGATTCCAGCTCAAAAAATGACGGCGAATCAGACGAGGCTTATGAGCAAAGAAGAAAAGGCAGGACTATCGCGCAAATTTCCAATTCAACCATAAAAGACGCCAAGATTGACATTCTGGCTGACACAAATATCAAGACTTGGGATTTGGCGGTAGGCGTGGCCGGCGCGGGGGAGGGGTTTGCCGCGTCTGGCCTTGCCATTAAAAATACCTATGATACAAAAACAAAAGCGTTAATTGACAAATCCTCGACAATTAATACAGAAAAAAACATTGCTCTCAATGCCAATTCTGTCGCCAATTCGCATAATATGATTATCGGCGCTTCTGGCATAGGAATTGGGGCCACCGCGATTGTAAATGTAATAATCAATAATATGGTCTCTGAAGTCACGGCAAAAATCGACAGTTCAGAAATTGTAAAAGCGGGAAATATTTCGCTTAATGCAAATAAAGGCAAAAAAGACATATTGAAAAATTACGCTTTCTCCGCAAGCGGAACGGGAGAGGGCGCCGCTGTCGTAGCCAATGTCATGTATAACATCTATGACAACAAAGCTGCTTCGGAAATTGCAAATTCTTCCATTGTGGATTCGTATTCAATAAATGTCAACGCATTTTCGGACAGGGACTTGTATAATTACAATATTGGCGTTGCGGGAGCTGGATTAGGCGCCGCCCTTGTTGCCAACGCCATTGTAAACAATGTCAGAACTCAAACATTGGCGACGCTAGACTCTAAAGACAAGGATGTGAAAACAAGCGGCGCGTTGTCTGTCATTGCGAACGACAACACTAAAGCGGACAACACGATTGGATTTGGCGCTGGCGGAGCGGGCGCTGCCGGCGCAAACATCAACCTTTTCTATTCAGACAACCTTGCAAAGGCGGAAGTCGCTTCTACTACTGGGCAAATCCAAGCGGGCAGCGCGCAAATAAAATCAACGACGACAAACGCCATGCAAGGCGAGACAGTCGGCGTTGTCGCAGGCCTCGCGGGAATCGCAGGCGATGTTGAAGTTATTAGACTTGGAAAGGCGGCTAATTATACAGACTCAGACACCGCAAGCGGCATTGATAAAGCCACTCAAAACACAAAGACCGCCTATGACAAGGCAATGGGAAGCGACGCAAAATATTACGACCCCGCAGACTCGTCAAAGGCTGAGACTGGTTCTGTCGCAAGAGTGAGCGGAAAGTTAAAAAGCCAAAACGATGTTACCGTAAAAGCGGAAAGCAAAGTAAAAGGCTTTGGAAATGATGAAATTCTAAAATTGGACAATGTCGATGCTTCCGTGGGAATCGCCAACGTGAATGTTGGAGTCAAAAAAGTGAAGGTTGCGAACAATACAATCGCGGAGATTATTGGCGGAACTGTTGAAAGCCAAGCCGGCAACGTTACTGTCGACGCAAAAAGCGCCGCAAAGGTTCAAATAGATTCTACTGATGTCAAAGTCTCAGTCGTTGAGGTTTCTGGCGGAAGCGAAGTGTATGACAATTCTTCAAACACTGTCGCCCAAATCGTGGATTCAACTGTAACAGGCGATGGGGTTGACGTTCTTTCAAAATCGACAAGCCATGGAAAAATCAACGCTGTTCATAGAGTTGGCGCGGTAGGCAATGTTGTGGGCGTTGATTTGTCTGAAGCGACTGACAAAAACAACACAAGCGCCTTGATTTCTGGAAACACAAATATCGACGCCAAGACTGGCAAGCTGTCTGTCCACGCAACAGCGGACACAGATTTAGAGTCAAAGAAAGACACTGTTAAGGTTGAAGTAGTGTCGCTGGTCAATGTCGCTAAGAATATAGTCAATGCAAGCTCTGTTACACAAGCGCTTATAAAAAATGTTACGGGTGAAATTAACGCGAAGGGAATCGACATAGTCTCTGATTATAATAAAATGTCCGCTTACGTTAGTTCATATAATACTTCTGTTTCCGCGGTGTCCGCTGCCACCTGGGAAAAAGGCGGAGCTGTCATGAACGCTACATTTAACTCTGGCATTGACAGTCCTGCCGGCCTAGAAATAGTAAATGACGGCCAAACTTTAATAGAAACTGCAAAAAGTCTTGGCTCTGAAAAAATAAGCGCAAAAAGTGTCATCAACAAGACTTCTGTCGAATTGGGCGACTTTTACGCAGGAACCTTTGCCGAAGCAGAAAATACAGCCAAGTCAAACACATTCTTAAAAGCAAAAGACCATAGCGCCAAGTCCCTTTTAATTGACGCCATGCTTGATTCTGTGGCGGACGCTTATCTTGATGACGAGATGTATTCATTATTGGATGTTAACTCCCTCGAAACATACGCAAAAAATACAAGCAAGTTGAATCTTGAAGTCGCCGGAAAAAATTCAATAGAGAACACAGCCGTAATAAACGCAATAAATAAGGCAGATGCAAAATCTAATTTGGCGGCAATAGGCGTCGGCGTCGCGGTCAGCGGATTAAGGGTACGCGTAAACTCTGAGGTGTCGGCGGATACTTTGGCCAATATAGGCGGCGACTTTAGCTTTGACAGCGCGGACATTTCTGTCAATACAACAAGAAACTCTGTTATGAGCAAGGGATCCAAGTCGGGCGGGCTCATAAGTGTTGCTGATGCAGAGGCGGCAAACATTCTTAAGGGAAAATCGGAATTAAATATTAAAGGCTTTGATAATGACCTGTCAAAAAATAATAAATTATCGATAACAAATGAGGCAAACAATACATTTGAAATTACTTCATCTGACAGTTCTGGCGGATTTATTGATATTAGTGATGGAGACAAAGTAACCTCCACTTTGAATTCTAGCGTTGTAACAAATGTTATCGACTCAGAAATCAATTCCAATAAAAAGGTGTCTATAGAGACTAAAAATAATACGGTTGTAAAGGACAGCGCCACATCAGGCGGTGGCGGTTTTATTTCTGTTGCAGGAGCCGTTTCTACTAAGGAATATACTGCCAGCGCGAAAATGTCTTTAAATAACTCAACTATAAATGCTTGTGACATTAGCGCAAATGTATTGTCTGACATTCGCTCTCAAAAAGAAGATTATACCAAATATAAAGTGGCAAACGGCGGCTTTGTCGCAACCGATACGCTTAAAATTACAAACACCCTTAATCAGACTGCTGAACTTGAGTTAAAAAATTCAAAACTGCTCGCTTCTAATGATGCTGAACTAAATGCTCAAACAAGCTCGTTATATAAGCAACACCTAGAAGCCAGCGCAAGCGGTTTTGTGTCAGTTCCAAAGGCTAAATCATATCTTACTGCAAATAACACTCAAAAGATTTCTCTTGATTCAAGCTCTATGGTTCTTGCAAAGGATGAAGCAAAGTTCAACCTTGATTCCTCAAACACTTTGGTTGGCCATGTGGAATCCATAGCAAAAAACTTTGCAGGTACTCCTACAGGCGAGTCTTATGTCACGGCAGTCATCAACAACACCCTTGACAACAGCGGAACGATTAAGGCGGGAAACCTTGTTGACATTAACTTTATGGAAAAATCCAATAGCGATCTTAGGGTTGAAGTCACTGTCAAAAACAGCGCCGCGGTTGCGTCAACTTCAAAAAACGGAATGCTTACGCGAACCATAAACAACACTTTGAATGTCAACGACAGTGCCAAAATTATCTCTGACAAAAGTATTGGAATTCATTATTCGGATGGTTTTGGCAGCTTGGAGTCGGTGCTCTATTCAAAATCAACGTCATATGTACTTTTTGGCATACCTATAGTTAAGACAGACACAAAGAATCCGATTACAAAGAATAGAAAAGACGAGTTTAACCTGAACGGCAAAGTGATTGCCGGAAATAGCACCGAAAAGTACATGAAAATAAATAATGACGGTTCGGTTGACCTTTACGCCACCACAGGCTTTGCCCAGGATGATTACAGGCTTATTCTATATGACGACAACTGGGAAAAAATGAAGGTTGCAAAGAAAGAGTCGATAAACGACAAGCTGGCCAAGATAAATGAAAGCAAAACTTCGTATGAGAGCTTAAAAACTGATTTGAAAAATTCAATGGATGGCTACGACTCTCAGGTAAGTGAGCTTAACGAGACGATTGTTGAGATTAACGCGTTTATAAACAACCAAGACGGCAGTCATATAATCCTTAACAGCGAAGCGGACGAAAACGGCGCAATTGAATTTCACAACGCGATTTTCGCCGACTTTAAGCAAAACGTTTGCGACAATTCCCAAAATCCCGAAGAAGGCAAGATATCTGAGGCCTCTTACGACGCGATGATGGCAGGCTACAATGAATATTTAAAGAATCTTTCCAGCGACGAGGATGGAAGCCTTGCCGTTTCTTTAAGCGCTTATCTTAAAACTTACACCCCAACTGATGAAGCCAACGTACTAACGGACGCTCAAAAAACGACGCTTCTTTCTGTCGCTTCTCAAATTGGAAGTAATTTAGAAGAAAAAAAGGGTGACGTCTTTACTTACCAAAAAATCAATTCCAACGTCACATATATCGGCTTAAAGGGTTTGGTAAAGGACGGCCAAACCGGAAAGGTTACTGGCTGCGGCGATTTGACAGTTTTGGCCAATAGCATAAATGAGTTGAAGGAAAAGAAACTTGGCCTAAGCCAGCAATGCAAAGACCTTGATTCAAAAATCGCGAATTTGACAAGTCAGATCCAGCCCCTTAATAAAGAGTTGCAAAACGTGGACAAGCTTCCTGACCCAAACGCTAATGGCGGCATATATTCCGTTGAGTTTAGCGACACCAAGTACCCAGAAAGCAAAATTGACATCACTGGCATTAAAAACACAGACATCAAAGGCAACGGCACGTTTGAAACCGGCAAAGTTTCATTCAAGGTTGACAACTATTCAACCCGCTCGTTGATATTCAACAATATCGACACCACCGACATTCCTGACCTTGGCCTTTACATTAACAATGAAAGTTATGCAAGCTATGCCGATAGCCCGTTGGCTGTAAACAGCGCGACAAACGGCACGGAAGGCGTTCACTTTGTGACGCATTCTTCAAGCGGAGAAAGCGGAATTATTGTCAACAACTACTATGACAATACAAATCCTTATACAGACATTGAATATCCATATAAGGATCTTTTAGTCGTTCCTAATGAAACATCTGCCTCCGACATTTTGTTTAAGGGCGCGGTAGAGACGGCGGCCGGCTTAAAGGTCTTTAATGACTCTGGTTCAATCTATTTTGAAAAGCTTGACACCGGGCTAATAGGAAGCGCCATTGACTTGGTCGCGACAAAAGGCGATGTTCAGATACAAGCCGCTAACAACACAAAATTAGTTTTGACCTCTGACGCCAACATCTTTGCCGGAAACAGCGTGAGCATTGCCGCCGACGACTACGACATAGACGCCAAAATAACCGCCGGATACAGCAATGATTTGAACCTAACGATTACAAACGACATGCTTAGCAACCTTTCGTTTGACCCGACGACGGGCCACGACGGCCTCTTGATCGACCTTGGACCGACTCCTTGGCTGAATAAAAAAAACAATATCAAGGCGCTTTATGATGACGAATACGAACGGATAATGCTTTTTGATATAAATGAACCCTTTAGGTCAAATGTTGATGATATTTCGCAAAGAGGAAAGATAAACATTTCTCCTGG
>Ga0256407_10004689_pt1 | contig 22576 bp, 13 predicted proteins | sample RumenRJG_04DNA_FD_193489 | JGI IMG/M metagenome (GOLD analysis project Ga0256407, IMG submission 193489) | Bovine rumen microbial communities from Lethbridge, Alberta, Canada - RJG_04 | ecosystem: Host-associated > Mammals > Digestive system > Stomach > Rumen | place: Canada: Alberta... | reverse complement strand
TCTATTATCTTTATTTCTTTTATTCCTTGCAATTATTAATTTATTAATTTTATCTATTTGATTTTTATTTGGAATTGAACTTAAAGTTCTTTGCTTTGTTTTTTTTTTTGAATCATCTTTTTTTTGATTATTCAAATTAAATGTTTTTTTGTTTGTAATATTTACATTTTTACAAAAATCTATTTCTTTTTTATATGTTTGATTATGAGATAATTTTTTTTGATTGTTAATAAATGCTTTTCTTAAAGTAGTCGTTATTTTTACTGGATTTTCTTTTTTCCTTAATATTTGATTAAATGACACAATTGTAGTAGGAAATTTTTTAACATTATTATTTCTTTTAAATCTTTTATTTTCAGTTGAACTTATATTTAAACCTTTAATTTCATGAGAATTATTTTTTTCTGGAGTCTGATTATTTTTTTGAGAAGCCATTTTTGATTTTAATCTAAGAAGTGTTTTAATAAAAGTCACATTTTCATTTTTTAATCTTTCATAAATTTCTTTATCCATTCCATTTTCAATTAAAATTCTATTTTCATCATTATCAATATTTTTTTCAGTAAAAATTATATTTTCTGTTTTTGAATCATCATTCTCAATTGAATGTTTATTTGATTTATCATTTAATTTATTAATTTTATTTAATCTTAAACTTGAATTTGATTGTAACATTAATCTTGCATTTACAAAAGAATCATTTGAACTTAATGAATCAAATTCAGATTTCATTTTTTTTTTTGATTTTTATATTTTAATCCATTTAATAAATAAAATATAATACTATTAATTTTTTTAATTTTAATTATTAAAATATTAATTTAAATTAATTATTCATTTCAATATCTTCATTCAAATTATTTTCCTTTACAATAAATATTGAATGTGAACTTTCACCATAAACTGAATAAGCAATTAAATTATTATCACTATTATAATTATCATTATATGCATTCATAACATTTGTAATTAAATTACTATTTTCTTCTTCTTTAAAATCACATATATTAATTTTTTTACAAATTGAATTTTTTTCTTTCACATCCCAAGAACAAAAATTACCTTCTTCATCTCCAGTTAAAATATAATATTTATCATTTTTTGTATTTTTATATAAACAAGTATCAATTAAATAATTTTTATGAGTACATCCTATAAATTTTTTTATTTCTTCTTCTTTTACAATATCCATAATTTCTAAATTATCATTAAATGCACTTAATAAAATATAATTCTCATTTGGTAATAAATTAATTGAATTTAAAGCAGGAGAATTTTCTAAATTTATAGTTTTTAAACAATTAAATTTAAAAATATCCCAAACTCTACAAAAACTATCATAACTAGTAGAAAAAACAACAGTAGAATCATTTGAAAATTTTACACAAGTGATTGGTTCACTATGACTTATCATTTTTACAATTAAATTTCTACTTCTTAAATCAAATAATAAAATACTATTATCATATGTTCCTACTGCAATTATATTACTTGAATAATTTATATCTATTGAAGTTATTACTGAATTAGTTCTAAAATTTCTTAATAAACTTTGATTATTTAAATCGAAAACATTTAATTGAAAATCATTACCTCCACTTAATAATAATGTATTATTATAATTAAATGTTATTTTATTTATTCCCATTAAGTGATATTTATATGAGAATGATAATGAATAATTTTTTTCTGAATTTGATATATTATATATATTTACTGTTTTATCATTACTTGCTGATGCTAATAATATATTTTCATTTGCCGATGTATAATTTGTAAAGGCTAATGAACTTATTGGTTCTGAATGAGGTTTTATTATATTTATAAATGGTCTTATGTCCATTTTTTTGGATTAATTTTTTTTAAAAATAATAATTTTTTAATTAATTTTTATCATTGTTTTTTATTTTTTTTAATATCATTTTTTTGGATTTATAATTTAATAATTAAAATTGATAAAAAATTTAAAAAGGAAATATTACTTTTATTTCTCCCATAAATTATATCCATCATCAAAAATAAAAAATCTTTTATTTTAATAGTAAATATAATATTCTTATTCAAAAATAAAATATATAGTATAATAATTATATTAAAATAAGAATTGACTTAATATAATTTCATCTAAAAATAAATTTTTATTGACTTGATTTAGATTTTTTAGAATTACTTTTAGTTGAATTAGAACTTTCTTTTTTTATTTTTGCTTCATTTTTAATTTTTCTTTTTTGTATTTTAATTTCCCTCATTGCTTTATGATCAATATAATCAGGGACTTTTTTTCTATTTAATTTTTCCCCTGTAACATCTTTATATAATTTTAGCATTGCTTCTCTTTCATCTTTTATTTTCATTTTCCTAAGTTGAAGTATTAGAATCTCAGATTCAATATTTTCTCTACTTACACTACATCCCATTTTAATTTATTTATTATGTTTAAAACTAGGAAATATTTTATTTAGATTTTTATATTTATTTTTATCAAGAAAAAATTACTTATTTTTTATTTATTATTATTTATATTTTTTAAATTTTAAACAGGAATAGGTTTATAATTCATTTTAAATCAAATATAATTAATTTATATTCATTCATTATTTTATAAAATAAATTATTAATTAATATGATTATAACTAAAATAATATTAAATTTATTAAAAAGGATTTATCCCCATATAACCAAGAGAAGGGTAAATTTGTGATATGGATTTTTCAGCAATTTTTACATATTCTTTTTCAAAATCAATATCTTCTGTTTTAATATCTTTTTTTTTAAATAATTTATCATAGTTCATTTTATCTTTTTTTTCAGATTCATCTTCAAGAAATAAACTCCAGAATTTATTTTTGATATTTTCAATTGATATATATGAACTTAAATTTAATTGTTGTTTTTCTTTTTTTTTTAATATTAATCCATCATCTGATGTTGTATTAATACATATTAAATCAATTGGTATTGTTTGCATATTTATTTCAGTTTGATTTAAATCATTTTCCTTCATATTTTAATTTATTTCAAAATTTATTTAAAAAAAATTTAAAATAAACTCTATTATTAATAAATAAAAAATATTTTTATGAATAGATAATATTTGGTTTTCCTATATGATATAAATACTTTAAACATTCTTTAATTATTTTATTTTTACCTTTAAATAACCTTCTTAATATTATATATCTTTTATTATCATTCATTTTTATATAATTTAATTCTTTACTGTATTTTTCTTTTTCTTCATTATTAAGTTTTACATTAATTTCAAGGTTATATGTTTCAAAAAAATTATAATTCATTATTTGATTTAAATCTTTAAATTCTTTTTCATCTTCAAATATTAAATTTGTAGATAATTTAATTTTTTTTAAGGAGTTAATTGAAATTGCAAATAATTTTTTTAAAGGTAATTTAATTTGTTCAAAACTTGTTATCATACTTAATAATTTAAGTGAAATTTCTTTTAAATGTGAATTTTGAGTAAACTTAATAGAATATAAAGAATTAACTAAATATACAAAAGAAATTTCATCTAAATCTCCAATTGAGATAAATATTAAATTAGTAGTGATAAGATTACAAATATTTTTCATATTAAAAAATTGAATTTGTAAACTTAATTTCTCAAGTTTTTTATTATTTTTTTGATAATCAATTTCTTCAAATAATTCTTCAATTGAAGGGTTAGTTCTACAATCAAATCTTGAATAAGGAGAAAGTATTTTTAATACTTTAATATTTTTATCACCATCAAAATTTAATAAAAAATTAAGAATAAATTTATTAATTGACATTGTATAATGAATTTGTGATAATATTATTCGAGGAATATCAAAATAAATTCCAAATTCCTCAATATATTCTTTTAATTGAAATAAAATAAAAAAATTTGTTAAATTTTCTTCAAACTTTTTTAATAATTCTTTAAGAATTAGAATATATATATCTTCATCATGCTTTTGTTTTGTTTTTGAAAAATTATTTGTATTTAAATTAATATATAATTTATATAAAGAAGGAGTAATATATGTTATATCTCTCGTAAAAAAAGAAATATTTAAAATTTTTAATTCCTTCATATTATCTATTACAAAAAGAAATTTTTCAAATGACTCATAATCTATACTGTTAAAAGTAATACTTAAATTTTGATATTTTTTTATAAAAATGAAAAAATCCATAAAATTAAATGATTCTTCAATTTGATAATCGTTTTTTAATATTATAGAAATTTCTTTTTTATAATTATCAGTAAATGAAAAAGATAAATTTGTGATGTCTGGAATTTTACTAATATAACTCAGTAAAAAAAACATACTAATAAATGTAGGTTTATATTTATTTATAATATCATTCATTTTATCTGTTTTTTCAACTTGATTTCTATTTATAATACTGTATCCTGATTTTAATAATGAATTTATTTTATTAAAATTATCTTCTATTGAAATATAAGAAGATGAAATATAACTATTATTCAATTCAGAAAATTCAGAATACCTTTCTTTATTATTTCTTATAATTGACAAATCAGAAACATCAATAAATGTATCAATTGTAGTTATAAAATCACTTTCATATGTCCATTTTTTTGATAATTCATTTTTTAATTCCAAATCATAATTTATAGGATTTATATAATTCCCAATCTTTTTTTCTTCTCTTATTAATATATTTTCATAAATCTCATATATTTGTTTTAATAAACTATAATTATTAAATTCAATATTAATATTTACTATTTCTGGAAATATATAACATTTATTTAATAAAATACCAATTAATAAATCCAAATCATCATTTTTGAAATCATCTTTCCAATTAAAATCAATTGATAATTTTCTAGTATTACAAAATATATTTTCTAAAAATATAAATTCAGGTGGAACTGAATATTTACGTTTTTTTACATAAATATCATATACTTTTTCAATTGAAACTTCTCCAGGATCATTACCATGTTGATAACAATATTCATTATAATCATTTAATATATTTATTTCTAATGATCTCATTGTTTGAATATTATTTGCTAACCAACTTTCATTCACAATTTTAAATGAATTTAATTTATTACAACCTGCAAAAAATATAATTCCAATTTTTCTTATCATATCTAAAGAAAGTAATAAATTTTTATTTGCAAAAATATTTTTTTTTATTTTAAATAACTCATTCATATATTGATTTGATTTTTCTTTTAAATCATAATGTAATTTTTCATATGATAATGCTAAATAAATTGATAAATCAAAACTTGTTTTTATTCCTTTTTTTATTAATATTTTATTTAAAAAAATTTGAATTGATTGATATGGTATTTTTTTATTTTGTTCTTCTAATAAATTCAAAAGTTTCTTTTGTTGTTCTTTAAAAAATAATGAACTAACTAATTCAATTTTATTTTTATGATTAATTCTAAAATAACAATGAGATAAACTAATATCATTATTTAAATTCATTAATATAATAAATAAATTATTTTTAAAAAAATAAATAAATGATATAAACTAACAATAAATATATCCAAAAAAGAAAAAAAAAATTATTTTTCAAAAAATTTTAAAAAAACAAAAATAAAAAATATATACAAAAAAAAAAAAAAAAAAAAAAAAAAAAAAAAAAGAAATGGATAAAATAGAAATAATCAATGAATACACTCTATTAAAAAACTATCAAAAAACAAATTCCAATACAGCAACACGTCCTTTTGAATCTCTTTACCAAAGTATAATAAACCCAGAATTCCTAATTTTTAAAAATAATAAATATTACAAATATTCCCAATCACAATTTGAAGAAATCCCAACAGAAAAAGTAATACCAACAACATCAAGTATATCCTTTAATAACTTTAATATTTTTTACGTAAAAAATAATGGAGAAACTCACACAGTAATAAATGAAAATAATTTAACATATGAAACATTAACATTAAAAGGAGCAATAAGATTAACTGGAAATTTATCTAAAAAATATATAGTTAAAGTATCATGTGGTGATTCACATGCATTATTTTTAACTCATGCTGGAATGTTATTTTCAATTGGAGATAATAATTTAGGTCAATTAGGTTTAGGAGAAAATGAAAAAATTAAAGAAATTGGTGAAGCTGTTATGATTAAAGATTTATTAAATTATAGAATTATTGATATTTCTACTGGGAATAATCATTGTGTTTGCTTTGGTATTATTAGAGATTTAAGTAAACAAAATAAAGAAAATAGTAGTAAAAATGATATTAATAAAGATAATATTATTTTTACTTGGGGAGATAATTCTTTTGGACAATGTGGGATTAATGATAGTGATGTTAAATTTATTAATACTCCTACTAAAGTTTTAGTTAATGATAAGGAAATTGTTAATGAAGGAATTAAAATTATTTCTACTGGATTAAATTTTACTGTTTTGTTGTTAAATAATGGGAAAGTTTTTGGTTTTGGTGATAATCAATTTCATCAATTAGATTTGTATAGTGATAATAAAAAAATTTATAAAGTTCAAGAATTGAATTTTGATTATATTAATAGTAAAAAAGCAAAAATTATTAATTTAATTACTTCATCTTTTAGTTTGTTAATAATTACTGATGGGAAATTTTTATATGGAATGGGGAAATATTCTGGACTTAATAATGAAGGAAGAATTATTGAAATAGAAAATAATATTGATAAAGGAATTAAAGTTATTTTAAATGATAATAAAATTATATTCTTTTATTATATGATTAATGCAGAGAAAAAAATAGTAAAAGAAGTTAAAATAGATAAAAAAAATGTAATAAAAAATAGAAATAGTCCTCCAAAAAAGAAAATTTCAATGCCAAAATTAACAAATAAAGATAATAATACAATTAATAACACAGTAAATTCAACACCAACTAAACAAAGAAATTCACTTAAAATAAAAAATAATGATAGATATAGTACAACTAGTAGTAATGAAGGAACAAATATAACTAATAATACAAATTCAAATGATACAAATTCTGGAAGTGGAAGAAGTAATATATCAAATCCAAGTTCACATAATAATACAAATGGAAATAATAATAATAGTTCATCAAATTTAACATCTGTAATTGGTAATTATTTAAATAATAATACCAATGAAAAAATAAATAATAATTCAAAAACTCCAAATATTAATCAAAGACAAAATCTTGATTTAAAAAGTAATAATTCAAAAAATGATTTAAATATTCAAAAAACAGAACCTAAAATAAATAATAATACAAATACTATAAAATCAATGATACCTTCTAATCAAAAACAAGAAATAAATAAAAAAAATGAAAATTTAAAAAGTCAAAATAATCAAAATCCAATTTCAAATACTCAAAAAATAAATAAATCAAATTCAATTGTGATATCAAATAGTAATAAATTAAACAATGAAAATGAAAAAGAAAAAAAAATATTAAAATCAAATTCTCAAATAAATCTTCCTCAAATTCAAAATACAAATCAAACAAAAAATCCTTTATCAAATACTCAAATTCAAAATGCTTCAACATTTAAAAATATTTTTAATGCTCCAAAAATATTTAATTATGAAGAAGATGACAATCCAAATAATAAAAGTGTATTAAGTGATATTGGTGGTTTTTTTTCAAATCAATTTACTTCAATTAGAAAAAGTTTTTTTAAAAGAAGAGATATAACAAAAGAAAATTATTTTAATGATTTTTGTAATAATATATTTATTTTTTCACAATATAAAAATCAAATAAAAAAAAATTTTTATAGTGGAATTTCTGATAAATTAAGAGGAAAAGTTTGGTTAAAATGTTTAGGAAATAAATTTAGTATAACTGAAGATTATTTCAAAATTGAATTAGAAAAAGCAGAAAAATTAAAAATTCCAATTGAAATTAAAAATAAAATAAATTTACCATTTAAATATTTAGGTCTTTTTAAAGAAAATTCTCCTTTAACAGAAGATTTTTATGATATAATTTCTGCTTTTGTTTCATCAAGACCAGATATTGGAATTCAAGAAGATATTTCATATTTAACTGGAATTTTACTTATTAATATGAGAAAATTTCAAACTTATGTTTCTTTATTAAATATTTTATTAAGTCCAAATATTATTTGTTATTATTTAAATAATAATGAAATAATAAGAAAAAATTGTCAATTATTTAAACAAATTTTTCTTTTTAATTTACCTGATTTATGTAGTTTCTTTGAATTAAATAATATTTTACCAGAAGATTATTTTGTTATTTGGAATAAAACTATTTTTAGTAAATGTTTTAATATTGATATTGTTATGAGAATATGGGATATTTATATGATTGAAGGTCCTAGAGCAATTTTTGAAGCTAGTTGTGCTTTATTATATGTTTTATATCGTGAAATTATGGAGGCTGATGATAAAGATTCTATTTTGAATATTTTGTTATACTCTCAAGAAAAAGAATTAAATGAAGAGAAAATTATTGAAACTATGAGTAAAGTTAAGTTTCCTATGTGGATTAAAGACGAGGTTAAAAAAATGGGAGAGTATCTTTTACCTTTGGAATATTAAATTTTTATTAGATAAAATTTATACTAGCTAATATTATTTTTTTCTTTAGATAATTTTTTTTGAAATATAAAATTTTTTATAGACTAAACGTAATTTGAAAAACTTCTAATTCAGAAACTTTAAAATTTTGTATTCCATCATTTAATTCATAATCAGTATTAAATCCTATATAATATCCATCTTTTACTGAACAAGTAAAGCTATTATTATTTTTTAAAAAATCCTTATTTAAATGAATAGTACTGGAATAAAATTGTGGACAACAGCAATAACAACATCTTATTGCATCTCCCCCTATTTTAACTGGATATATTTTTTGTTTATCCATTGAAAATACAAAAGCATTGTTATTTATCTTTATATACTGATGACCCACTAGAATGAGAAATAAATGCTAAATCAGTGTAACCTCCAAAAATTAAAGCTTTATCTGTTATTAATATAAGTAAAACATGAGAAATACCATTACATTTATCGTAAAAATTACTTATTGAATCTCCATCTCTTGTTGCCTGATATATTAAATTAAAAGAAATTTTTTTATTTTTTAACATATCACTTTTTAAAATTCCTTTTTCAATAAATTTTACTTGATTAATATTAGAAAATATTTTACTATCCTTTATTATGGATAGATTATTTAATTTATTATTTATTTCATTACCTCCTGTAATTCCATTTTTCCAATTTTCTAAATTTAATAATCTTTTTTTCAAATCTTCAATTTCTAATTTTTGTTCAGCAATTGTTTGTTTTAATAATTTAATTTCATCATTTGTGATATTCATTTTATTTTTTAAAGTAAAATTAGCTTCCTTAAATTTTTTATTAGGTAATTTGAATATGATTACTAAATTTGAATTATCTTTTGAAATATCAATTTGATTGTCATTTATAAGATCATATAATTCATTCATAATATCATTAATAGACTCATACATTAAAAAATATCTATTTATATTAGTAATAGATTCATAAGAAAATGTTTCTTCAAATATTTGATTTTGTTCTGAAAATTCACAATTGATTATTAAATCATTTTTTAAAATAGAAAAAGTAAAATTATACTTTTTATCTTTTAAAGAAAAAGTAATTTTTTTTTGTTGATTAGTAGTATTAGGAGTTGGTGCTTCCATTAATTTTAATTATTTAAATATTAATTTATCTATATTTAAAAAAATAATAAATATTAGAAAAAGTTTATATTAATTATTTATTAAGAAGAAGGATCTTCAATAGATAAAAATGGATAAACATCATTAGGAATATCTTCACCTTTAGAAATTTTATCAACAACCATATTAGCAACTCTATCACTAGAATCAACTCTTAAATTTTCTTGAGCAAAATCTAAAATTTTTTTATATCTTTTATTTTTAAATAAATCCAATTCCACAATAAAAGTTTTCGAATTTAAAAAATGAGTTTCATTACATCCACCAAAAATAATTAATTTATCCCCAATAATTTCACTACAATGTTCAGCTCTTTTTTCATTAACAGCTCCAAAAAGATCAACAGAAATCCAATTAAAATTCATAATATCTAAAATATATAATTCATTAAATACAATATCTAAATTTTTTCCTCCATATAAAACAATATAATTTAAAGGTTTATAATAATTTAAAGTAGAACTAAATCTAGGAGAAGGTGGATTTCCTTTACAATGTGGTTCATATAAAACTAAAGGATTTTTAAATATATGAACAATATACATTGAATTAGTAGGTTGTAAATTTTGATCTAATCCTCCAAAAATGTAAATTCCTTCATATTTAGGATCAAAAACATGTTTATTTTTATTTGGATCATTTGGACTTATAATTGCATTTTGATCTCTTGTAAATTCACTATGAAAAATATTTAAATTTACTCCTTTTAATGTATTATCATTATTTAATACTAAACAACTACAATGATATGCTCTTTTTAATTCTCTCATTTTTTTTTTCCCTTTTGAACGTACTTTATATCTTATATCATTTAATCTTGTCCATTTTAATGTGTTTAAATCACACATCATAAAATCACATAAGACATTATTATTATTGTCTTTACTTGATAATTGATCAGGAAAAAAGAACATTTCATCATTTTTATTTGAATATTCTTTTTCTACATCAATTCCTCCATGAACTACCATATTCCAACCTATTATTTCACATATATGATTTCTTCTAAATGGTATTCTAAAATAATTTTTATCAAATCTTCCTAAATCTTTTTTAAAATTTCCTATTTTTATAGTTTTATTTCTTATATTATAAATAACAACATCTTCTAAAGTAAATTTTATTTTATTAATATTAAGATTACCACCTAAATAATAAAAACAATCATTATATAAAATTGAAGTATGACCATATTTATAATTATAACTAATTTCATTTAATTGTTGTTGTTTCCATTTATTATTATTTATATCAAATGTCCACATATCATTTAAAATTGAAGTAGATAATCCTCCATAAAGATAAAGTAAATTAGAATATTTTGTAAAAGTTGCTTGAATTCTTGAATTTGGTGTTCTATTATTTTGATCAATTGTTTTACAATAATAGAATTTAGTTCCTTTAATTAAACCATTTCTAACAATAATATCATTAATTGATTTATTTGAATTATTAGCATTATTAAATAAATTACCAAATTTATTTTCATTTTCATTATTCATTTGAAGTAATTTAATATGTGGTTTTGGCATTATATTTTCTTTTACTTTATCAAATTGAACTTTATTATACATTTTAATAAATGAATCATATTGTGTTGATGTCATTACACAATTCATTCTATCCATTAAAGCTTTATTTACTTTTAAAGTCATTAATGCATTTTTTGGTGATGTAAAATCATCTTTTCCAGTATAAATTTGTAATCCTTTTTTTTTATTTTTTTTTGTTACTTTTTTCATTAATTCACTCTCATCACTTGTTATTTTATTTCTAGTTATTATTTGATTTATTGTATATGATTTATCATCTGGATAATTTATTTCATCTTGATTATTATATATAGTTTTATATTTTTTTATCATTGTATCATATTGTGGTTCTGATACAACATTAAAGAAATTAAATTGAGTTAACATTGGTAATGATGTATTTATATCTTTTTTATAATTTTCTTTCTTTAATGTTCTTGGATAATAAGAATTATTATATAAATGCTCTAATGGTTCATTAAAATTATGATTTGGGGATATTGGAGAATAAAATTTTGTTGTTGTTGTTTTTGTAAAAAATGGTTCATATTCTTTTTCTTTTTTATTTCTAGAGATAAATCTATTTGAATATGTGTTACCAAATGTTGAAAGTGTTTTTGTTGGAATATTTAATGTATTAAAATTCATTTTTTTTTTAATTTTTTTTAAAATATATAAGTTATATTTTTCTTTAAAATTTATTTCTATAATTAAAATATAATTATCTTATAATTTTATTTTTATATTACTCATATGATGTTATTTCTTTATTTATATTATCTAAAAATTCTTTTACTAAATTAAAATTATTATTAATTGATTTTTTAATTTCATCATCTAATTTATTAAAAATTTTAAAAATAGTTTCATTACTATTACCATTAATATGTAGATAATTATTTGGATTATTAATATTTTTTTTTTCATAAATATCCAAAACTGAAGGAAATTGATTACTAGGTTTCATTATAATTTTTGTTAAAGGTATAATTTTAATAATTTTAATTTTTTCAATATTATTATTACTACTATTATTACTATTTGTACTATTATTACTATTACTACTATTATTACTTATTATACTATTATTATTTGATGATATACTATCTGATGTTAATTCACCTAAATAAAATATATCATCAGTTATTATTATATTACACATTTTTGCTAATTTTGGATTTTTATAATTTTCAAGCATACAATTTATTCTTTCATCATTTTCATTTAAAGTATAAATTTTATCAATTTTATATTTATAGTTTTTCTTTTTTAAAAATGGGAAATTATTATTTTTGATTTGTTCATTTTCTTTCTCTTTTATAATTTTTATTATATCATAAATATAATATATAACCATTATATTATTTATAAAAATATCATTTTCTGTTTCATTAGGTAATAAATATTTAGGATAATCTTTTAGTTTTTTTGCACAATTAAAATCTACTAATAACCATGGTATTGTAATTAAATTATTTATTTTTTGTTCTTCAGTTTTTGTATATAAATTATAAGCATCTATAGTTAAATCATATGATAAATTATATAAATCTTTTGATTCATTTAATATTTTTTTTAATTCTAAAATTCTTAGATTAAAATTATTTATTAATTTTGGAAGAATATTTTTGTTAATATATTCATAACCATTTATAACATTTGATTTTGTATATGAAATAAATCTTTCAATATTCATTAAAATAATATTTTCTGTTATTGTATTAAATTTATTTTCATTATTCAAAAGAGAATTTAATTTATCAAATAATAAAAAATTATTATTTAAATCTAAATTAGAAAAAAAAGAACATTCCTTTAAAGCATTAAATTCATTATGAAGAATAATTTCACTTTTTTTCCCAAAGAAATTTCCATAAATTTCATATTCACAATAAATAAACAAATTTAAAATTAAAAGAAAAGAAGAATCTTTAGATTCAAAAAAATTTTTCATAATTTCTAAAAATTCATTTTTTTCAATTTTTTCTTTATCAAAATTTTCATTTCTACTATTTTTCATATACAAATCAAAAATTAACAAAGCAGCATTATCTTGTTGTTTTCCAGTTACTAAATCAAAACCACAAGTTTCAGAAGTAAATCCAGAAATTAAAGTCCAATAATAATCATTTATATCTGCAATATTAATATTTTTAATAATATAATTTATAAATTTAATTGCTTTTTGATCATATGATTCAAACTTTCTTATTAATTTTATTTTTTCAAATAAATCTTTTGATATTTTATCATTAAATAATATTAGTGATATTATATTTGAGATTTTTTTATTTTTTATTAGAAATAATATTAACATTATACAATATAATGCCATTAATTCTGATATTGTGTTTTTATCTTTTTTTATTAGTAATTTTATTAATGGAATAATTAATTCTTGTATTGATGTATTTAATAAAATAAAATTTACATTTTGAATATTTAAATCTAAAATATCAGATATATATAATAAATTATTAACAACTTCATCAAATTTGTTTTTGAAAGAATATTGTTTTTTTGGGTTTTCATTTATATTAAGATTAAAAATTTCATTTATTAAATTTCTAATTAAATATATTAAATTTGGGAAATAAACAACAATAGGAAAAGAAGTTATTAAATTTCTTAAATTTACATTATCAATTTTAATAATTGATAAAAAAATATTTCTTACAACTGTTCTTATCATTGAATCATCATGATCATATAAAGAAAGTGCCTTTGTTAATAAAGGGAATTGAGATAATTCTTCATTATAAAAATAAGATAAATTATCTTTATTTAATTTTAAACTTATACTTTTCATAAAATTAATTTGAGTAGTTAAAAATTCTTCATTTAAATTAAAATTAATTTGAAAAAGATCATCAATTATTTTTGATATATAAATATAATTTATATATTGTCTATTTTTTATATTTGTACAAAGAAAAAAGATTGATTTAAGAATAATTAATGAAACTTTACAAATTTTATAAGTTAAAAAATGACGATACATTAAAATTACATTATTATCAATAAATATATTAAAATAATATCCATATTTTTTTTCGTCATCTTCTATTAAATATTCTTCAATCTTTTTAACTTTTTCATTTAATTTTGCAGAATTATATCTTGCAAGATCTTCTTCATAAAATTTTTTCATTCCTTTAGTTAAAAGGATAAAATTAGTTTTATTCATTACATTATCTGTAGGAACAGTATATAAATTAAAAGGAATTATTGACATGAAATAAAATAGAAAAAAAACTTTTTTTTGAATTTTATTAAAAAAAAATACATTAAAAATATTTATAAAAAAACAAATTAAAGGGAATAATTACTTTAATTTAAGAAAAAACTTATCTTAATAAATTTAAAAATTTAATTTTTATTTTCTCTATAATTCATTTTTTATCATTCATTATATAATAAATTCAAAAAAATTTTTTTCTTTTTTAAAAATAAAAAAATTATTTTTTAATTTATTTATTTTTCTTCTTGAGTTTTATTTTGTTGAATTTGTTTAGAAAATTGAAGTAATTTATTTTGAATTTCAAAAGTAGCTTTTCTTTTCTCTTCAATTTTATTAGTATTTTCTCTATAATTTTTTTCTAATTTATTAATTTCTTTTTGAATCATTTCTAATCTAGAATCAACTTGTAATTTTGCTTCTGCAATGTCTTGTTTTACTAGAATTGGTCCAATTGATTTATATACTACATCTCCTTCATCAAGTAATCCTAATTCTGATTTTACCATTGAATTTTCATTTTTTTTATTTTCAAATGATGATATTCCTAATCTTATTCTTGATTGTTCTTTTTCTAATGATTCTATTTCTTTAAGTTTAAATTCATATTGTCTATAAAGTTCCATTTTTAATAAATTAATTTTTTTAATTTGATATGTTAAATATTTTTTAATTTTAATTTAAAAGATAAAATTTAAAAAAAAAAATAGTTTCATTATTTTATTGAATAAGATTATTTATTTTTTTTTTGTTTTTATTTTTATATAATATATATTGATTTAATCCTGTAAAAATATAACCCTATAATACATATATTTTTTAATTTACAATTTTAATTATTAAAAATAAATATTAAATAATTTTCAAATAATTAATAAATGTCAAAAAAAATTCTAAAAAGAAATTTAATTATAACCAAAGTAGAGGTTCCAATAAAAATAACTAATAAAAAAACATTCATGAAAAAAAATGCATTAAATTTAGATATTGATTTAAAAAAAAAAGTAAAAGAAATAATATTACAAGAATTTACTGAAAATTTTAGTGACATATTAATTAAATCAAAAGATATTTTTTTTAATAAAATAAAAAATGAAGTTGAACACATTTTAAAATCATTATATCCTTCATTGAAAAATGAATTAAAAGAAATAATAGAAATGTCAAATCAAAATATAGAAGAATTCTATAATAAAAATTATTCATTATTAAAAAGTGAATGGAAAAAATATCAAAAAGAGCCAAATAAATATAATTTTTTAACTCATTATAGAAAACATTGTATTAACACAGATAATTTTGCATATCATTCATGTAATAAAAATTCAAAATTAATAGAAATAACAAATAATAAAAATGAAGTTACACATTTAATATGTATAGAATGTAAAAGATGTTTTTTATCAAATGAAATATTATTAATTTGTAATAATTGTTCTTTAGAATATTATTCTTGTATAATTAATAAAAATGAAGATATTAATCTTCTCCCTGCAACATGGGAAAAATATCATTGTGGTGGAATAATAAATAATACAATGAAATGTATAAAATGTCAAAATATTTTATATTTAAATTTAAAAAATAATTATTTAACATGTTTAAATGAAAAATGTAAATTTAAAGCAAAACCAGAAAGTATAATTTGGAATTGTGCAATTTGTAAAACTGAATTTAAAAGCAATGCTAAAATATATAATCCTTTAGAAATGGATATTATAAAAAGAGGAATTAGAAAAAGTTTATTATTTAAAGAAAATGCTTATCCAAATGAAATTCCTTGTTGTAAAGCAAATCCTCAAGAATTAATTTTTTTTCATAAAGAAGATTGTAAAGGTGAATTGTATAATGGTAATATTTCTAATAATAAAATTATCGTTTGTGGTAAATGTCGAGCTATGAATTTTTATGATAAATTTATTTGGACTTGTCCTTTATGTTTGAAAAAATTTAAAAGTTATAAAAGTCCATTTATTTCTATTTTTAAAAAAAAAGAATATATTATAATTGACAATGCATCAGCATCAATTTCTCCTGGGAGAAGAGATAGATATAATGAACGTTTTAAAGATACAAATAATAATGAAAGTAATGAGGGTATTAGAAAAATAGGAAAATATTTTTCTAGAAATTATCAAGAAAATACTCCAATTAAAGCTACTAAAATTAATATTAATAGAATTAATAAATCTTCAGATGGGAATACTATTGTAAAATTAGTTTCTAGGTCTATTCCAAAAAGAAAAGGAAGAAGATATTTATATGATATTTTACAACAGAGAAATAATTCTAATAGTAAAGAAAAAGATAATAAAGTTAATTATAATGTTAAATTTCCTATTAATAATATTGAAGTTGATAATAATTTTTCAACTAATGAAACTTCTTCTTTAGGAAATGCTAGTAATCAACCTACTAGAAAAATTAGGAGAATTACTGTAAATTTAAATGAAACTTTAACTAAAAGTAATAAAAGTAAAAATGAAGAAGAAGAAGAATATTCATTTTCAAATGAAAGAACTTTAAAAACTAATAAAACTCATAAATCAAATAAAACTAAATCTTTAACTAAAAAAAATTCTAAAAAATTAGATGAAGAAGAATTAGAAAAAGAAGAAGAAATGGATAAAATAAGTGATTTAAAAGAAGATAATAACTATTTAGGAATAAGTAAAAGACCAAGTTTAAAATGGAATATGAATAAAAATAATAAAATATTTGATAAAATAGATTCAATAGGATTTAAACCTGAAAGAAGAGGAAGTCAAATATCATTAGGAGAATTATCATCAAATAGTGAAATATCAATGAATGTAGGAAATATATTAACAAATCCAGAAAAATTAAAATTAATAGTTGATGAAGGAACAATACCAGAATTTGAAATAGAAGATTTTGAATATATAGAACCAATAGGTGAAGGTTCATTTGGGAAAATATATTTAGTTCAAAATAAATATGATGATTCAAAATATGCAGTTAAAAAAATTATATGTCATGATTTAAAAGAAGTTAAATCTATTCATAATAATTTAGAATTAATATATAGTAAAAAACATCCAAATATAATGAAAATTATTGGTGTTGAATATAAATGTTTAGATATAACAACATATTCATTATATATTTTAATGGAATTAGCTTTATCAGATTGGAATACTGAAATAAAAAAAAGAGCAAAGGAAAAAAAATATTATACAGAAGAAGAAATAATAAATATATTAAAACAAATAATAAATTCAATAATTTATTTAGAAAATGAAGGAATTGCTCATAGAGATATTAAACCTCAAAATATTTTGGTTTTCGAAAATAATGTATATAAAATTACTGATTTTGGGGAAGCAAAAAATCTTTCTGATTCTGTTAAAGAATCAACTTTAAGAGGAAGTCAATTATTTATGTCTCCTGTTTTATATAATGGATTAAAATATAATCAAAAAGATGTTATACATAATGCTTATAAAAGTGATGTTTATTCTCTTGGATATTGTTTAATTTATGCTTTGACTTTAAATTTAAATATTTTAAATGATTTAAGGGAAATTATTAGTATGAAAGTTATTCATTCAATGATTAGTAAAAATATTAAAAAACATTATTCTGGAAAAATGATTGATTTAATTACAAAAATGCTTGAATTTGATGAAAAAGAAAGATTTTCTTTTAATGATATTCAAAAATATATTCAGGAGAATTATAATTGATTTATTTGTGTTTGTTTTAGCTTAATATTTAGAAATTTAATTTTTCTTTTTTTTTTTTCATTTTATTATATATTTAGTTTTATATAATAATTGATTTATTTATGAATTTAAATTTAATTTAAGATATAATATTTTTCTATTTTTTTGAAATTTTTAAAAATAATATGAGACATTATTCAATGATTCCTTCTAAGTCACTAAATAATAAAAATGACTTTGAAGCAAAAGAAAAAAAAACAATTTCTTCAAAAAATAATCATATATTAAAACCAATATTAGAAGAAGATGAAAAAATAAGATTAGAATTTAATAAAAAAAACACAATAAATAATACAAATAATTATGTAGCAAATAGTACATATAATCAAAATTATTTATCAAGTCCAACTGAGGAAAAAAGATTAAAAATGAAACCATCACATGTAATAAAAAAAAGTTCTTTAATATCAGAAAAAAAAACAATTGTTGAAAATGAAAGTTCAGCTGAGACTTCATCAAATGATAATTTTTCAAATTCCTTATTTTCAAATTCTGATAGTGATTACTTAAAAACTAAAAAGAAAAAAAAGAAAAAATTAAAAAATGATTATAGAACAAATAAAAATATGTTTATAATAGATTCAATTGATTCATTATATTCAAAACAAAAACAAACAAATAAATTATTAAGAATAGAATATATTAATATTAAAGCAATTTTATTATTAACTGGAATTTATAATTGGATTCTTTTATTTCAAACATGTAGAAAATTAGAAAGAAATTATTGTTATGATAAAAATTTAAATCAATTTAATGCTTGTTCTCAAAAACAAGTTTGTAAAAAAAGTGATGAGAGATTAAATTTATTTTTATATAATGATACTATATATGGTGGAAATTTTACTAAAGAAATAAGAGATATAAATTATGATATAAAAACATTTTATTCAAAATTTTTTTTTGAATTAAGTAGAAAAAAAGTTTTTGGAAAATTACAAATTAATATTGATGATAGTGAAAGAGAAAATTTTGTTGTTATTTTAAATAGTCATGAAAAATGGAATTTTATTTATAAATTTTATTCTATTTGTAATTATACAAATTATCATTATATTTTAATTATTTCTTATACTATTGGTGGGATAATTGGAGGTTTTTTATTAGGATTTTTAAGTGATATTTTCGGAAGGAAAAAAATAATAAGATTTTGTCTTATTTTTTTAAGTATAATTTCATGTCTTTTTCTTCTATTTTTTCAATATATGAATATAGATGAAAATCGTTTTAAAAAAGAATTTAAAAATAATTATAATCTTATTGATTTTGAAGGAACTCCTTATTTATCATTATTATATGTTCAAACTAAAATGAGAAATAGGTTAGAAAAAATTTTTTTTATATTACAAATATTATTTTATTTAGTAGGTTTTTTTATAATTCCATTAAAAAATAATTGTATATCATTAATAACAGAAAATTCTTTAAATGCAAATAATTTAATGAAAAATTATAGAGATTCACATTTTGCAATTTTTGGAATGTCACCTTTTATAGCTTATTGTATAATAGTTTTAGTTAATAATTTATTAATAACATTTAGTATTATTTCTATTTTTTCTGTTCTTTTAACAATTTTATCTTTTTTTTTTTTAGATGAAAGTATGAGACATTTATTTGAATATTGTGATTGGAGAGGATTATCTTATGCAGTTAAAAGATTATTAAATGATTTAGATGATAAAGATTATAGAAATGAACATTTTTTAAAATTACAAGAAAATACTGAAGAGAAATATATTTATAAAATGTTTAATGGAAAAAGAGATTCTTTTTCAAAACAAAAAAAAATTAATTTTTATTCTGATTTAAAACATAAAACTCAAATTTTGAAAACTAATATTAGTAGAAATATTGATATTATTATTAGAAAAAAAGAAATTATGAAATATCCATATTTAATTTTTATTTGTCTTATTTCTAATCCAAAATTACAAAATTCAAAAATTACTTTAATGCAAACATTAATATTAGTATTTTTAGTTGATAATTTATTAAGATCAGAATGTTTAACATTATCTTTTTTAGGAAAAAAAGAATTATTTTTTGGAAAAAATTATAATAATTATATAATAAATTCAAACTTTTTTATATATTCATTAACTTTATTAGCTTCAAATAATTTATATTATTGTTTATTTAGAATAATAAGTTTTAAAGGTGTAATTTTAGTTTCTTTAATTCTAATATCTTTTTTTTCTATATTATATCATATTTTAACATATATTTCAGAACCATCATCAATTGATTTAAATAGATATAATTATGGTATGCTTTTACAATATCAAGAAGAAAGTTCTAATAATAAGAATGTTACTTTAATATTTTTATCTCATTTTTTTATGAATGGAATCACTTTTTTAATGTCTCTTGTTATATTAAAATATACTAATACTCTTTATAGAGGTACTATAATGGGAATAATGGATGGGGTAAAAGTTTTAACATTTCTCCTTTCATCTTTAATTAAAGAAGAAATGGAATATTCTATGTTATTTACTGGGGTTATGAATTTAATTGGAATTTTTACTATTTTTTTCCTTGATGATTTAAAAGAACAACCAAATATTATTAATGATTTGAAAAAAAACTCTTTTTATGATGAAGATGAAACTAAAAATAATTAATAAAATTATAATTTATAACACAAATTAATTTTATATCCTAAAAATAAAATATATTTTAAATTAAATTTATTGATAATATTTTACATTAATACAAAATTTCAAATTATTTAAGTATTTTTATTTTTATTATAATATTATCATAAAAAAATATTGTCAATAAAAATAAAAAATCTAATCTTTCAATATATATTATTATTTTATAAAATTATTATTATTAATGTTACATCAATTTATATTAATAAAAATTAATTCTATTTAGTTATTTAAAACTATTAATTCTTTATTATTATGTATGATAATAATTTAAATAAATAAATTGAATATATAAAATATAGTAAAATGAAGATGAGAAATGTGAAAATGTAGAATTTTGTGTTTTAAAATATAAGTTTTATTAAAACAATTTTAAAAAATTATTTTTTAATCATTTAATATTTTAGTTCAATATAAATATTTTAATTGTTAAAAATTATTTGGTATTTATCATATTTATTTGTAAAATTTTGATTTACTCTTATTTGTTCATTTAATGTAATTAATTTTGATTTTATATTTTTATTTTCATAGAATATTATAATAATTTGGTTGTTGTTTGAAATATTAATAAATACATAATCATCAGAATATTCAATAATATCAGTTTTTTCAATAAATTTGATCTTTTCTATTGATTTTTTTAATTCATTTGATAATATATTAATAATTTTTTGAATTAGTTCATCAGATATTTTAAAATATTTTTCATTTTGTATTATTGTTCTTATATCTAAATTAGGAAATATTATTTTTTTATCATAAACTTTAACAACAAAATCATTAATATCTTTTACTACTTTATCATCATTTAAATATAATTTATTGTCATTTATATTAAAAAAAGCATATAATAAATTTTCCTTTTTACAATAATCTAACATTTTGCTATAATCATTATTATTTTTTCTTGTATAATCAAATATATAACCAAAATATAGATTATTTATGTTTATTTTTAATGAAAATGACTTTTCTAAACATTGAATTAAAGAATCATATGATTTTAATAAATAATCTCTAGTAAAAATTGGAACTTTATGGATAGAAACTTGAATTCCATAAATATTTGGTTCTTCAGAAACCATATTTATAATTAAAAAATCTAAATCTTTTCCTCCAAAATCTTCTTGTAAAACTATATAAGTTATTCCTTTTTCTAATTTTTGAATAAATTTAATTTTATTTAAATTTTGATTTTTTTTTGGTATAATTACATTTATCTTTAATGATTTTGTTATTGTAAAATTATTGAAAGTAATAGTTTGAATATTATTTAAATTTGGTAATATATGATAAATTACTTTATATTCAAACAAAGTTCCTAAAGCATTCCCTTTATTATTAAATAAGTTTTTTTGAACAAAATAATTTCTATTTATAATGAGAAAATTATAAATATCTTTCATAATTTCATCAATTAAAGGAAAATTAGGAATAATATAATATTCATCTTCATCAAAATCATAAACATTAAAAAATCTAAAAGGAACATTATCAATAATATTCTTTAAATCTTTTTTTGAATAAGGTTCATTAATTTTAAAACTTAATAATTTATAATAATAATCATCTTTAATATCTAATAATTTTTCAAAAGTTTGATTATAATTTTTAATATTATTGTTTGAATAAAATGAGATAATTTTACATAAATATTTTTTTTTTTTTTTTTATAATAAAGTATATA
>Ga0256407_10004685_pt1 | contig 22585 bp, 20 predicted proteins | sample RumenRJG_04DNA_FD_193489 | JGI IMG/M metagenome (GOLD analysis project Ga0256407, IMG submission 193489) | Bovine rumen microbial communities from Lethbridge, Alberta, Canada - RJG_04 | ecosystem: Host-associated > Mammals > Digestive system > Stomach > Rumen | place: Canada: Alberta... | reverse complement strand
CCAACCAGGCTCCACGCTATGCACAGCCAGGCGAACCCATGCAGGAGATGACCATCATCTTGGAACTGAAACTTCTGGCAGATGTCGGACTGGTTGGTTTCCCCAATGCTGGTAAGTCTACGCTATTGTCGTCACTTTCCAATGCTCGTCCGAAGATAGCCAACTATCCTTTTACCACGATGGAGCCTTCTTTGGGTATTGTGGGCTATCGTGATAACAAGTCGTTCGTCATGGCAGACATCCCTGGTATCATCGAGGGTGCTGCCGAGGGTAAAGGATTGGGATTACGTTTCCTTCGACATATTGAGCGCAACTCGCTTTTGCTCTTTATGGTACCTGGCGATACTGATGATATCAAGCATGAATATGAGATACTGCTCAATGAACTGGCACAGTTTAATCCTGACATGCTTGACAAACATCGTGTGCTGGCTATCACCAAGTGTGACCTGTTGGATGAGGAATTGATAGAGATGTTGCGTGAGACGCTGCCACAAGATTTACCTTGTGTATTTATCTCTGCAGTGGCTAATCAGGGACTTGATGAGTTGAAGGATGTGCTATGGCGTGAACTCAATGCCGAGAGCAACAAATTAGCGGCTGTTATGGCAGAAGATACCCTTGTACACCGTGATAAGGATATGGCACGCTTTGCTGAAGAGTTGGCTGACGAAGGTGAAGATGAGGACATTGAATATGTCGATGATATTGAAGATTTGGATGACCTTGAATATCTGGAGGATTTAGAAGAAATGGAAGATGCCGAATAGCCAATGAGCATACGTCACCTTGTTCTTGCTGTTGTAGCGATGATTACGTTGTCTTCCTGTGCCCAAACGCAGTTTACGGCACTTGAACAACAGCAGATTAGCATCGTTGACCCGACACTCTTTGAGAAGTCGGACGCTTTTACCATTGACTTCAGCAGTGGACGAGATCGTGACTATTCTTTCCCGCTACCAGTGGGTAAGGCTAAGGTGTTGACAGACTATACTGTAGAGATAGAGACAGCACATGGAGATGCTGTCAAATCGATGTTTGCTGGTGTGGTGCGCCTATCAAAATATATTCCTTCCTATGGTCATGTCATTGTGGTGCGCCACGGTAATGGTCTGGAGACGGTATATGGTAATAACGCACAGAATTTGGTAAAGTCCGGTGACCGTGTGAAAGCTGGGCAGACAATTGCTATTGTCGGAACAGAGAAAGGTCGTACATTCTGTCATTTTGCTATCATGGTAAATGGCAGCCGCATCAATCCGTCTATTATTTTTAGTCCAGAAAGTCACTTGTTGCGTCAGCAGGTGGTGCTGTTCCAGAAAACTGCCAATTGGAAGGTCAACGTCAGTGTGATGAAAGAGCCTATCATTGAACAACCCGCTTCTGTGCAGTGGTGGTGTTACCCTTTACCGGGAGCAAAGGTAATCAGTCCTTTTGGCAGTCGTGGCGGCCGTCGTCATACGGGTGTCGACCTGAAGACAGTTAACAAAGATGAGATACATGCCGCTTTTGATGGTGAAGTAGTTTTTTCTGGCCCGTTTTCTGGCTATGGCAATCTGATACGTCTGCGCCATGACAATGGTTTGGAGACTTACTATAGCCATAATTCCAAAAACCTGGTGAAGGTGGGTGAACAGGTAAAGGCAGGACAGGTTATTGCTCTTACTGGACAGACAGGACGAGCTTCTACGCCACACCTCCATTTCGAGACACGCATTGGTGGACAGGCAGTCAACCCTAATCGCTTCTTTGACCATGAGACGTACACCATTCGTCTGGAGGCATTCAATAAGAAGCGTGATGGCTATGTCATCAAACGCTAATAGGGACCTATTCTTTTTTGCTTAACTTAATACCAATACTGGTGATACCAGGCAGTATCTCGCGTTTCATGTTGTGATGTACCGACAAATGCACTGAGTCTGCACGTTGTAGTTGCAGGTTTTTAAGAGGAAAGAGATATTGGTGTTGGCTGATACCTTTCGCAATAGCATTGCCTCGCTCATCAATGAGGTTACAGTTCAGCGTGTCTGTTATGGTATGGCTTGCTGGATAGATGGTCTGCTCGACAATGAGCGTCAGTCGCATAAATGGGTATTTGCTATTGATGCGCAAAGCCAATTCTTCCTGATAGGTGGCATCATCTGCTAACCTATCCGTGTCAAAGGTCAGCAGGTCATTCTTCTCCCATCCACTTTCGGGGATTTCCTCGTAGTGGAAATAGACAGTAGACTGCTTACAAGCTGTAAACAGGCATACCGCCAATAGGATGAAAGGAAGCCAATGCTTATTGGTCATTGCGGGGAGCTTGTGGCTTGCGGTTCTTCTTTTTCTTCTTTTTCTTTGAACGGTCGAAGCGGGCAATGTTCTCCTGTGTTGCCAGGTCGACGGGGCCTTGTGCAGCTTTCTGACCACCATCTTCGGTGAGGCTGTCTGGTTTCTCGCCACGGCGGTTCATTTCAATGATCTGTTTGGCGCGTTCTGCTGTAATCGTCTCCAGGTTTGCGGCGATGTTCTTGTCGGTAGAGTAGGTGATGAGTCCTGCCAGAATATCGGCTTTGAAATAGTAGTAGTCGGAATCCTGTGTCTGCAACTGCACCTCCTTCGAAGGCAACTGGCGACTAGCTTCAACATAGTCGTCAACCTCGTAATTCAGACAGCACTTCAGCTTGGCACACATACCCGCCAATTTCTGCGGATTCAACGAGATGTCTTGGTAACGGGCGGCTTGTGTTCCTACGCTGACGAAGTTTTTCATCCACGTTGCACAGCACAGTTCACGACCGCAGGGGCCTGTTCCACCGATAAGACCGGCTTCCTGACGGGCACCGATCTGCTTCATCTCGATACGTACATGGAAGGTGGCTGCAAGGTCCTTGATCAGTTGTCGGAAGTCGACACGCTCATCGGCAATATAATAGAAGATTGCCTTGTTGCAGTCGCCTTGGTATTCTACGTCACCAATCTTCATCTTCAGTCCCAGACCCTTGGCAATCTGACGACTCTCAATCATTGTAGCATGCTCGCGACTCTTGGCCTCTTGGTATTTTTCCATATCCACAGGACGGGCCAGACGATACACGCGACGGATGTCGTCAGCCGACTTTAGGTTGGCTTTCTTCATCTGGATGGCAGCCAGACGTCCAGTCAGTGAAACCACGCCGATGTCGTGACCAGGATTGGCTTCAACTGCAACGATGTCGCCCTTTTTCAGCGGCAGGTTGTTGACATTATGATAGTAGCCCTTGCGGGTGTGCTTGAACTGAACCTCCACGAGGTCAGTGGTGTCTGTATTGCCAGGCACATCGGCCAGCCAGTCGTAGGTATTCAATTGACGGTCCTGTCGACCTACGGCATGCTTGCACAGTCCGCGGTCGCAACCAGTCATTATCATGAGTTCTTTTTCCATATATTATTTTTCAATCTTCAATTACTTTTGTATGAGAAGTACTATCATCTGTAGGGCCATATCGAAGAAGACAATCTTCGCATTTGCATTCTGTCCGATATCGCGGATGGCTCGGTCGGCCAAGTCGGTGATGGGCAGGATGTTGGCCTCATTGATGAATCGTGCGAAGTTCTTAGCAAACTCCTCTTCTCGTTGTGACATATAGCAGAGGTCCCCCTGTTGGAAGTTGTACATGAAGTTCTCACGAATAAGGCGCAGGAAGTAGGTCAAGAAGCGTTTCTGGCGCTCACGGCCCATCGAAGCCAACTGCTCACTCCACTGCTTCAGTTCTTTAATCTTACGCTGATAGGCTAAACGCATCAGACTCTGGAACATATCCAGGAAAAGCTCGTTTTCCGTATCAGTGGTCAGTAGTTCTATCGCCTGTCGCCAACTTCCATTCGCCATGCGACTGATACGTTGTGCCATATCGTCGCTTAGTCCACGCTTCTCTTTCAAGGCCTGACAGATGCAGTCAGTATCAATTCGTTTGACATCAACGCGCTGTACACGACTGCGAATGGTCTCCAATAACTTCTCTGGTTCCTCACATACCATAATGAAAATGGTTTGCGAAGGTGGCTCTTCTAAGAGTTTCAGTATCTTGTTAGCGCACTCGATATTCATGCGCTCTGGCAACCAGATGATGCTAACCTTATAGCCTCCCTGGCTGGACTTCAGCGATAATTTACGTATTAGGGCGTCACTCTCGCCAGCGGTGATAATAGCCTGTTGGTTCTCACCACCCATCTGTTCCAACCAGTCAGTCATTGTAAAATAATAGCCACCCATCACCATTTCGTGCCATTGTGCAGCAAAGTCATCGCTGACGGGCTTGTGCTCGGCACTCATCGATGGTAGCTTGATGGTAGGGTAGGTGAAGTGCAGGTCGGGATGCTCCAGTTTGTCTACCATAGCAGAAGGCCTTTGGCCGTTAGCCGTTAGTAATATTTTGGCGAAGCCGATGGCTAATGCTTTCTTCCCACAGCCCTGCGGACCACATAACATCAAGGCGTGGGGCAATCGCTCCTCGCTGACCAGCTGCATCAGTCGCTGTTGTATGTCGTGTTGTCCTATGACTTGCTCAAACATTATAATAATCGTTTTGCGATTTCTGCTACAGAGTCTACTGCCGACACTGTATAGAAGTGGATGTTATGAATGCCTGCGTCATAGAGCTCCTGGCACTGGGCAGTAGTCCACTCAATACCTAATTGGCGGGCTTGCTCATCGGTCTTACACTTCACAATTTCCTTGGCCAGTGCCTCAGGGATGTCACAATGGAACGTCTTGGGAACTACTGTCAACTGACTGAGCTTTGCCATGGGTTTGATACCAGGTACAATAGGGATAGTAATACCCATCTCTCGGGCTTTCTTTACGAAGTCGAAGTATTTCTGGTTGTCGTAGAACAACTGGGTAACAGCATACTGCGCACCCAAGTCTTGCTTTTGTTTAAGATACTCCATGTCACGCTCCAGGTTGGGCGCTTCTTCATGTTTTTCGGGGTAACAGGCCACTCCGAAGTCAAACTTTGGACCAGGATGCTTGATGGGTGTGCCATCAGCAAAGTAACCCTCGTTGAAACGTGCTACCTGACGAATCAGGTCTGTGGTATGGGCGTGTCCACCAGGCGTTGGTGTGAACTGACTGTCTTCCTTGGCTTTGTCACCACGCAACAACATCAGGTTGCGAATGCCCAGAAATTGCAAATCAAGCAACTCATATTCTATCTGTTCGATGGTCTGTCCACTGCAGATAACGTGTGGCTCCACGGGGATGTCATAGCGGTGCTGGATAGCTGCTGCTATGGCAATGGTGCCAGGGCGGCGGCGAATGCGCTGTCGCTCATATTGTCCATTGTCCAACTCCTTGTAAACATATTCCGAGTGGTGCGTTGTGATATTGATAAAGGCAGGATTGAATACGGCCAACTTGTCGATGGTCTTAAACAATCCTTCCGTGCCATTGCCTTTCAAGGGTGGCAGTACCTCAAAGGAGAAACGCTTCTCGTCAGTATTGAGTTTGATATAGTCTGCTACTGTCATGATAGTCTCTAAACCACTTATAAGCTACAAAATTAGTTAAAAAGTTGCAAACACACAAGGAATTTCAGATAAAAATGTTACTTTTGTAATCTATTAACGAAATTAATTAAGGAAAAACCTATGAAACGTATCCTTGTTGCAGAAGATAATGATAGTAATTATCTGTTGATGACCTTTATTCTTAAGGGCCATTATGAGTTCTTTCGTGCTAGTGATGGGCAAGAAGCTGTAGACAAAGCGTCTACTGAACACCCCGACCTGATACTGATGGACCTGAAGATGCCTAAAATGGACGGCTTGACAGCTACCAAGCAAATTAAGGGAATGTTGCCAAATCTGCCAATCGTTGCCCTTACTGCTAATGCTTTTGATAGTGACCGTCAGCAGGCGATGGAAGCAGGTTGTGATGCTTTTCTTTCTAAGCCAGTCAGTGCTTCCGACTGTTTGCAAACCATCGAGAAATTCCTGAAATGATTTAGTCCAAATAGTAATACCCGAAAAGAGGTGTGAAAGAATGGTAAAAGTGGGCGAAAATTTGGTTTTTCGCTCACTTTTACGTACCTTTGTACGCTAATTGTAAATAGTAATTTGTCAAATAGGATATAAAAGTGGCTTGCATATTACATATAGAGACAAGTACGAATGCCTGTTCGGTAGCTGTCAGCGAGGATGGACAGTGCATCTATGAAGAGACGGAACACGGAGAGAAGGGTGCTGGTGCTGAGCAATTGGGACGCATGGTTGATGAGGCCTTGTCGTTTACTGACAGTCACGCCATTCCTTTCGATGGTGTTGCTGTAAGCTGCGGACCAGGTTCTTATACGGGGCTGCGCATCGGTGTGTCAATGGCAAAGGGTATTTGCTATGGTCGCGATCTGAAGTTGATTGCTGTACCCACATTGGAACTGATGTGTGTTCCTGTATTGCTCAGGGAGACCATACAGGAAGAAGATGCCTTGCTCTGTCCAATGATTGATGCCCGTAGAATGGAAGTTTACTCAGCACTCTACAATCGTGCACTGAAAGAGGTGCGTCCCGTAGGTGCCGATGTGGTAACAGAAGAAACCTATAAGCAATGGCTCGATGAGCACCCTATCTACTTTTTCGGCAATGGCGCCAAGAAGTGCTTTGATAATAATGATTTGGCCGACGGAAAAACGTCGGCAATAAATCATCCCAATGCCCACTACATTGATGGTATTGAGCCGTTGGCCAAGTGGATGATGCCACTGGCGGAGAAACGTTTCCTGAATGAGAAGTTCGAGGATGTTGCCTACTTTGTACCGTTCTACCTGAAGGACTTTGTTGCTATTAAGGCGAAGCCATTGATTTAAGAAGTTTGAAAAAGATAAAGGAAGTTAGAAGAAGATATGGATATCAAAGGATTAGACTATAACACAGCACGCGAGCGACTCATAATGACTGAGTACGGTCGTGAGATACAGAGGATGATTGATGTGGCCATCGCACTGCCTACTAAAGAAGAGCGCATGCGTTGTGCTTATGCTATCATCCACCAGATGGAGATGAAGAACCCATTGGTTCGTGAGGGTGAGGACTATCAGCAGACCCTTTGGGACCACCTCTACTTGATGAGTCGTAAGCAACTCGACATTGATTGGCCTTACGACATGAGCGAGGCAGAGAATATCTTGGCAAAGCCTGCTCCCATGAAACACCCGTCACCCAACGGACAATCTCGTATGCGTCATTACGGTCAGTTGCTCATGGAGGTTTTTGAGCGTTTGAAGACTATGCCGGAGGGTGCTGAGCGTGATGAGCTGGTACGTCTGACAGCTAATCAGATGAAGCGTGACTTGATGACATGGAGTCATGGATCTGTCGATGATGAGAAGGTAGCCGACGATCTGGCACGTTTTACGGATGGTAAGATTCAACTGGACCTCTCTACGTTCTGTTTTGACCATATAGATGCCATTGTTCCTGACAGTGGTAATGGTAAACGGAAGAAAAAGAAGTGAAGAAGATAGAGGAGTTAAAGTAGTTAGAGAAGTATGGCATCATTTAAAATAGAGGGTGGTCACCTGCTACGTGGTGAAATCAGACCGCAAGGCGCCAAGAACGAGGCCTTGCAGGTGATTTGTGCCACACTGCTTACTAGTGAGGCGGTAACCATTCACAATATCCCTAACATTCGCGACGTCAACAACCTCATCCAGTTGCTAAAGGATATCGGTGTGAAGGTGGGGAAAGACGGCAATAGCTATACCTTCCAGGCTGATGCCTTGAATATGGCCTTTCTGGAGAGCGACGAGTTTGTAGAGAAATGTGCCCAACTGCGAGGTTCAGTAATGATGATTGGTCCATTGTTGGCGCGTATGGGTAAGGCAATCATTGCTAAACCAGGCGGTGACAAGATTGGGCGTCGTCGTCTGGATACTCACTTTTTGGGTTTCCAGAAGTTGGGTGCTAAGTTCCGCCAGATAGAGAACCGCGATGTCTATGAACTCTTTGCCAAACGATTGAAGGGCACCTATATGTTACTTGACGAAGCCTCTGTGACGGGTACTGCAAACATCATTATGGCTGCTACAATGGCTGAAGGAACCACCACTATATATAACGCCGCTTGCGAACCTTATATCCAGCAGCTTTGCCATATGCTGTGTCAGATGGGTGCCAAGATCAGTGGTATTGGTTCGAACCTGTTGACTATTGAAGGTGTTAAGGTGTTGCATGGTGCTGACCACAAGCTCCTGCCCGATATGATTGAGGTGGGCTCGTTTATTGGTATGGCGGCGATGTGTGGCGATGGCGTCCGCATCAAGGACTGTTCACTGAAAGACCTCGGCATCATTCCCGATGCCTTCCGTCGACTGGGTGTGAAGGTAGAGGCAGATGGTGATGACCTCTTTATCCCTCGCCAGAAACACTATGTTGTCGATTCATTTATCGATGGTACCATTATGACGCTGGCTGATGCTCCTTGGCCTGGACTGACGCCTGACCTGCTCAGCGTACTCATCGTGGTAGCTACCCAGGGACGTGGCAGTGTGTTGTTTCACCAGAAGATGTTTGAGAGTCGCCTGTTCTTTGTCGATCGTCTCATCGACATGGGTGCACAGATTATCCTCTGCGATCCGCATCGTGCCGTTGTTGTAGGTCACGATCGCCAGCGCCAGTTGCGTGGTAGCAGAATGTCGAGTCCTGATATCCGTGCTGGTATTGCCCTGCTGATTGCCGCTATGAGTGCAAATGGAACCAGTCTCATCAGTAATATTGAACAGATAGATCGAGGTTACGAGGATATTGAATCTCGTCTGAATGCGTTGGGTGCTCACATAGAGCGTCTCTCCTAAGTCTTTTAGTCTTATAGGTCTCAGAAGTCCCATGATAAAAGCAGAGGAAGTTTACAAGATAGGCCGTCTAGGTAAGGCCCACGGCGTTAAGGGTGAAGTGTCGTTTCAGTTCGATGACGACATCTTCGACCGTGTGGATGCCGACTATCTGGTACTTGACATCGACGGAATCCTAGTACCTTTCTTTATGGAGGAATACCGCTTTCGTAGCGATACTGTCTGTTTGGTAAAGTTTAAGGGTGTCGATACTCAGCAACGAGCCCAGGAATTGACGGGCTGTGATGTGTTCTTCCCCAGAGCCTTAGCGGAAGAAGGGGATGAGATACCATCACTGGCCAGTTTGGTGGGGTATGAGATTGTTAATGCCTTCGATGACAAAACCATCGGAAAAATTGCTGCCATTGATGACAGCACTGTGAATATCCTGTTCGAACTGGAGAATGGCACACTGATACCTGCCAGCGACGAACTGATTACAGACATTGACGCTGAACAGCGAATGATAAGAATGAATATCCCTGAAGGATTATTAGATATATGAAGAAGAAGCAAATAGCTATACTCGGCTCTACGGGGTCGATAGGTACACAAGCTTTGGAGGTTATCGCTGAACATAGCGACCTCTATGAGGTCTATTGCCTGACAGCCAACAACAAGGTTGAACTGCTGGCTCAGCAAGCCCACCAGTTCAAGCCTGCTGCCATCGTCATTGCTAACGAACAGCGCTACGATGAGCTGAAAAGTCTGATGAGCGACATGCCTGATGTGAAAGTTTATGCAGGCAAACAAGCGCTTGACGAGATTGTTGAGGCCATACCTATTGATATGGTGTTGACTGCAATGGTAGGCTTTGCCGGACTGTCACCAACCATCCATGCCATCAAGGCCCACAAAGCCATCGCTTTAGCCAATAAGGAGACGCTGGTGGTAGCTGGCGAGCTGATTTTGCAACTGGCTCAGCAACACCATACGCCTATCCTGCCTGTCGATAGCGAACATTCTGCTATTTTCCAGAGTTTGGTAGGTGAGGACGACAACCCTATTGAGAAGATACTACTTACAGCCAGTGGTGGTCCATTCCGTAACTTCGATATGAAACAGTTGGAGACAGTTACCAAGGCTGATGCCCTGCGTCATCCAACATGGGACATGGGTGCGAAGATTACCATCGACTCTGCCACGATGATGAACAAAGGCTTTGAGGTTATCGAGGCTAAGTGGCTCTTTGGTGTTGAGGCCAGTCAGATACAGGTGCTTGTACATCCGCAAAGTATCGTTCATAGTGCTGTACAGTTCCACGATGGTGCTGTTAAGGCTCAGTTGGGTGTTCCCGATATGCGTCTGCCCATCCAGTATGCTTTCTCGTTCCCTCAGCGCCTATCGCTGAGTGGCGACAGATTGAATCTCTTTGCCCATCCACTGGAGTTCTTTGAGCCAGACCTGAAGAAGTTCCGTTGTCTGGCGCTGGCTTTTGAGGCTATTAAGAAAGGTGGTAATATGCCGTGTATCGTCAATGCCGCCAACGAGATTGTCAATCGTGCCTTCTTGGAGGATCGTTGTGGGTTCCTGCAGATGAGTGATGTCATCGCTGAAACCATGCAGCGTTGTACGTTCAGCACCAATCCTGACTACGACATCTATATCCAAACGGATGCTGAGGCACGTAGAATAGCAGCAGAGTTAATTAAGTCGTAGTAACGAAATACCATTTACCGTAGTAACGAAAATAGAAAAACAATAATGGAGATTTTTTTGATTAAACTGGCACAGCTCATCTTGGCATTATCCATACTGATATTGCTCCATGAGGGTGGCCATTTCTTCTTCGCCAAACTGTTTGGCATACGCGTAGAAAAGTTCTACATGTTCTTTGACTGGAAGTTCAGTCTGTTTAAGTTTAAACCCAAGAACAGCGATACTGAGTATGGTATCGGATGGATTCCCTTAGGTGGCTATTGCAAGATATCGGGTATGATTGACGAGAGCTTCGATACGGAGCAGATGAAGCGTCCTGCCCAACCTTGGGAGTTTCGCACCAAACCAGCTTGGCAACGACTGCTGGTGATGATTGGTGGTGTACTTGTCAACTTCCTGTTGGCGCTGTTTATCTACTCCATGATCCTTTTCTACTGGGGTGAAACCTATATTCCTGTCAAGGACATGACATTGGGTATGAAGTTCAACCAGGAAGCTAAGAGCTATGGTTTTAAGGATGGCGATATCTTGATTGGAACAGACAAACGTGCATTTAAGGAGTTCAGCGCTGATCTCTATCGTGATATCTCTGAGGCTAAGCGTGTCGACATCATCCGTGATGGCAAACCCATGAGCATCAACATGCCTGGTGAACTGAATATGCTGAACATGTTTAAGGCTGATCCTGCCTTTGTGCGTCCTTTGATGCCTGCCGTTGTGGATAGCATATTCCCTGGTACCCCTGCTGCCAAGATTGGCATGAAGAAAGGTGACAAGATTCTGGCTGTTAATGGTGCGCCCATTGACTCCTATAATGAGTTTGTAGACCAGTTGGGACGTCGTCAGGACCTGCTGCTTACCTCGAAGACAGCTGCTGACAGTCTGAAGGCACGTACAGTAGTTATTGCTTTCGGCAATGACACACATGTTGATACCACTACTGTCACATTGACCCCTGACCTGAAGTTAGGATTTGCTATTCAGAGCATGGCCTCTTTGTATAAGCCTATCACTCGCGAGTATGGCTTCTTTGAGAGTTTCCCTGCAGGTGTGAAATACGGATGGAGTGTGCTGGCTTCTTATGTTGACGACCTGAAATATGTATTCACTGCTGAAGGTGCGAAGTCGTTGGGTGGCTTTGGCACTATCGGCAACCTCTTCCCTGCTGACTGGGATTGGTATGTCTTCTGGAAGATGACAGCCTTCCTTAGCATTATCCTCGCCTTCATGAACATCCTGCCTATCCCTGCTTTGGATGGTGGTCATGTGTTGTTCCTGCTCTACGAGATGATTACTCGCAGAAAGCCCTCTGAGGAGTTCATGATTCGTGCCGAGTATGTAGGTTTTGGCATTGTACTGCTCTTGCTGGTGGTTGCCAACCTCAACGATATCTTGCGCAGTCTGGGTATCATGTGATCTGTTGTCATGAAGATTATTGTCGACGACAAAATACCTTATATTAGAGAGACGATCTGTCTGCTTGCTGATGAGGTCGTCTTTCTCAGTGGTGCTGCTATCATAGCTGATGATGTCAAAGATGCTGATGTGTTGGTGGTCAGGACGCGCACCCGTTGTAATCAGCAGCTGCTGGAGGGTAGCAAGGTGCAGCTGGTGGTGACAGCCACTATCGGCTATGACCATATCGATACCCAATGGCTTGAAAGTGCAGGCATCCGCTGGACGAATTGTCCAGGCTGCAACTCTGGTTCTGTAGCACAGTATGTGGAGTGTGCCTTGCTCCTGTTGGAACAACAAAAAGGATTGTCACTTCGTCAGTCGACTATTGGTATAGTGGGGTGTGGTCATGTGGGTAGCAAAGTCAAAGCTGTTGCAGAACGCTTAGGCATGCAGGTGCTTGTCTGCGACCCGTTGCTGGGTAATCCTTCTTTCGTTTCTCTCGACGAAATCGAGAGACGCTGTGATGTAATTTCCTTCCATGTGCCACTGACTCGTGAAGGCAGCTATGCTACTTGGCATATGGCTGACGAGGATTTCTTCCATCGTCTGTCGCGCGTACCTTATATTATAAATACGAGTCGTGGAGAGGTTGTCGACAACCAGGCACTTCTTGCTGCCCTGCAGGATGGTCGTGTGCGCGATGCTGTCATCGATGTCTGGGAACACGAACCCCATCCTGATGCCGAACTGCTAGACAAAGTATTCATTGGTACTCCACACATTGCAGGATATTCAGCAGACGGCAAGACAAATGCCGATAATATGGTTATCGATGCTATTTGCCAGCATTTCGGTCTTTCGCATCCAGGGAAAATAGCGCCGCCAGCATTGCCCAGCGACTTCCACTATACTGGAAGTCCACTTGACCTGTATAATCCGATGATTGACAGTCAAAAACTGAAAGCAGATGCTTCGCAATTTGAACAATTACGCAACCATTATCCGCTCAGAAGAGAGAAAATAGACCAAAAAGTTGCACAAGTTGGGGGTAGTTGTGCAATGTGATGTGTATTTTTGCCCTTAAAATTTGCGTAAGTCAATAAAAATTTGTTACTTTGCACCCGCTAAGCGACCCTTTGGTTGTGTAAAAAGTTTAAAGGATATCAATTATTAACAATTAAAGAAGAAAATTATGTCAGAAATTGAAAGCAAAGTAAAGGCTATTATTGTAGACAAACTCGGTGTTGATGAAGCAGAGGTTAAGCCCGAAGCAAGTTTCACAAACGATCTCGGTGCAGATTCTCTGGATACCGTAGAGCTCATCATGGAATTTGAGAAGGAGTTCGGTATCTCTATCCCCGACGACAAGGCTGAGAAGATCGGTACTGTTGGTGATGCTATCGCTTACATCGAGGAGAACGCAAAATAAATTTTTCAGAATTGAAGGATTGAAGAATTGAAGAATGGAAGTTCAGGCTTCATCCTGGATTCATTCTTCAATTTTTCAATTTTTTAATTTTTCAAATTTAGCTTATGGAATTAAAAAGAGTCGTTGTAACAGGTCTGGGCGCCGTTACTCCCCTTGGCAACAATCCTAAGGACACTTGGGAGGCTTTGTTGGCAGGAAAGAGTGGTGCTGCTCCTATTACACATTTCGATACAACTAATTTTAAAACCACATTTGCCTGCGAGGTAAAAGACCTCGACGTGAATGCCTATCTCGATCGCAAGGAAGCTCGCAAGATGGACCGCTATACCCAGCTGGCCATGATTGCAGCCAAGCAGGCTGTTGAGGATAGCGCTATGGATCTGGAGGCTGAGGACAAGAACCGCATTGGTGTTGTCTATGGCGTAGGTATCGGTGGTATCAAAACTTTCGAGGACGAGGTTGCCTACTATGGAGCCCATCGTGAGGATGGTCCTAAGTTCAATCCCTTCTTCATCCCTAAGATGATTGCTGATATTGCAGCAGGTCAGATTTCTATCATGTATGGCTTCCACGGCCCCAACTATATCACCGCTTCTGCTTGTGCTTCTTCTTCGAACGCACTGGCTGATGCCTTCAACCTGATTCGTCTGGGTAAGGCCAACGTTATTGTTGCTGGTGGTGCCGAGGCAGCTATCTGTGAGACGGGTGTTGGTGGATTCAATGCTATGAAGGCCCTGTCAACTCGTAACGACGAGCCTGAAAAGGCCAGCCGTCCGTTCAGCGCTAGCCGTGATGGTTTCATCATGGGTGAGGGTGCTGGCTGTCTGATTCTTGAGGAATTGGAGCACGCTAAGGCTCGTGGTGCCAAGATCTATGCTGAGATGGTAGGTGCCGGTATGAGTGCTGATGCTCACCACATTACCGCTTCTCACCCTGAGGGTCTGGGTGCTAAGCTTGTGATGCAGAACGCTTTGGAGGATGCAGGTATGCAGCCCGATGAGATTGACTATATCAATGTTCATGGTACCAGCACACATGTTGGTGATATCTCTGAGGCGAAGGCTATCAAGGAGGTCTTTGGCGATGCAGCCTTCAAGCTGAACATTTCGTCAACCAAGTCTATGACTGGTCACCTGCTGGGTGCTGCTGGTGCTGTAGAGGCTATGGCTACCGTTCTGGCTGTTCAGAACGACATCATTCCTCCCACCATCAACCACGAGGAGGGCGACGAAGACCCAGAGATTGACTACAATCTGAACTTCACATTCAACAAGGCCCAGAAGCGCGAGGTTCGTGCTGGTCTCAGCAACACCTTCGGCTTTGGTGGTCACAATGCCTGTGTGGTATTCAAGAAGTATGTTGATTAATAACATCATTGACAGTATAAAGCTCCCTTTCCGCAAGGAGAAGGAGCTTTTTTCTTCTCTTTATCGTATTCTGGGCTTCTATCCTCATGATATCAGCCTCTATAAGCAGGCGCTGTTGCACAAGAGTGTAGGACGTCGTAACGAGAAAGGTCGCCCACAGAACAACGAACGTTTGGAGTTCCTGGGCGATGCTATCCTTGATGCAGTGGTAGGCGACATCGTCTATCGTCATTTTGAGGGTAAGCGCGAGGGTTTCCTTACCAACACCCGTTCCAAGCTCGTCAGTCGTGAGACCTTAGGAAAGCTCGCCAAAGAGATGGGCCTCGACCAGCTTATCTTATCGGCAGGTCACTCCAACGCCCATAACAGCTATATGAATGGCAACGCCTTCGAGGCTCTGGTAGGTGCTATCTACCTGGATCGCGGATACAGCGCTTGTATGCGCTTTATGGAAAAACGCATCTTGACACAACTCATCAACATCGACAAGGTAGCCTATAAGGAGGTGAACTTCAAGTCGAAGCTGCTCGAATGGAGTCAGAAGAATCGTGTCAAGATGGAGTTTCGCGATTTGGAACAGACACGCGACGAGAATGGCAGTCCTGTATTCACTGTTCAGGTGTTTATCGAAGGTTTGGAGGGTGAGAAGGGTACAGGCTTCTCTAAGAAAGAGAGCCAGCAGAAGGCCAGCAAGGACACGCTCCAACGCCTGCGTCGTGAGCCTCAGTTCATTGATGCCATCTTTGCCGTTAAGGCCGATCGTACCAAGATGGAAGAGGAGCCAGTGATGGCTGCTCCTGACCTGGAGAAGTTAGAAAACCCCGATTTCATTGTGGAACAAGAGAAGCCCATTGAGAAGAAACAGCCACAGAAAGCAGAGGAGCATGTCGCGACTGAACCGCGACAAACAGTTCTTGATGATCTCACCCTCGACGACATTTCCGCTACCCCTCGTGAGAAGACGCGCGAGGAAATCATTGCAGAGGCAGAAGAAGCTGCCTTCTTAGATGTATAAGTATAAAACCATTAAAACTAAACTCCAATGAAACGACTGATTGTTTGTACTTTACTGACCCTGTTGACTGCTGTCAGCATTCAGGCTGCACGTGCATTAAGCGAGCCTTTTGAAGTCACCCAGCCAGATGGTACTACATTGACCATCATCCTGCATGGTGACGAGTATGCTAACTGGTTGACGACTACTGACGGCACGATGCTGGTGGAAAGCAACAAAGCCTACTATGTGGCAGAGATTGGCGACAATGGCGTGTTGAAGGCTACTAAGCATCTGGCGCATGCTGTTCATCTGCGTTCTGCCTCAGAGCAGCTGCTCTGTATGCAGCAGCAGTCTCGTCATGCCCTTTTCTTCGATAAGGCAGATAAAGTGGTGCAGGCTGGCCGTCGTGCGCAGATTAATCCAGCTGGTGAGTACTTCCCCCACGAGGGTGAGCCTCGTGTGTTGGTTATTCTGGCCAACTACAGTGATTTGTCTTATGTCACTGAGAATGCTCATGACGTCTTTGACCAGCTTTGCAATGCTGAGATACTGCCTCAGTTCGATGAGACTAAAAGTCGTAATAACCTGTGTAGCGTGCGTCGCTATTTCCAGCAGAGTAGTCATGGAAAGTTCAATCCTCAGTTGGATGTCGTTGGTCCTGTTACTTTGCCCGAAACGATGGAGTACTACGGAGGAAGTGCTGTAGGCAGCTCGTCCGATGCCAATTTTGGTCAGTTCTGCAGGGATGCCATTGCTGCTGTAGATGACGAAGTGGATTTCAATAAGTACGACAACGACGGCGATGGAAAAACTGAAATGGTGTGTGTCATCTTCGCTGGTTATGGACAGAACATCTCAGGTAATCCGAAAGATGCCATCTGGCCTAAGTGTATGCGTCAGAACGTCACCACTAATGATGCTTATGCAAGCGATGCCTCCAAGAATGTTGTCGTTTCCTACATGAACTGCGGAGCAGAGTTAATGCATGTGTCATTGAATAATACGATCAATGGAATGGGAACCTTTATTCACGAGTTCTCACATGGTATGGGCCTTACAGACCATTATGCAACAAATACAGGGGGTCGTGTTGACAATCAGACACCAGAGTATTGGGACCTGATGGACTATGGTGAGCATGCAGGCAATGGCTATTTCCCTGTACCCTACACAGCTTGGGAACAAGAGACGATGGGCTGGTTAGAGGTTGAAGAGCTGGTCAGTTCGCAGACTGTCTCTGACATGCTGCCTTTGCTGAAAGGTGGAAAGGCCTACAAGTTTGGTAATGGTGCCGATGCGGAGGAATGGATCTATTTGGAGAATGTTCAGTCGCGCGATGCTACCAATCAGATTCCAGGATTTGTCTATGGTCATGGCCTGTTAGCAATGCATGTGGCATATCCGAAAAGCTTTGTAAACATGGCAGATTATCCTAATAACACTGCAGGCCATCCTGGAATCAGTATCGTTCCTGCTGATGGTTTGGTCATCAATGGCTATCGTTATGTGACGAAAAGTAGTGATGGGGAGTATCATCCTACAGAAGATGCGCCTTGGACCAAAGATGAATACCAGAATAGTCTCAAGGCCGATCCCTTCCCTGGTACCCAAAACGTAGACCATCTTAATGCATCGATGGAACTGCCTAACTATCTCTTCTATAATGGCGAGCAGACTCCTAAGCAGTCGCTGAAAAACATCACGGAGGAGAATGGTGTTATCAGTTTCCGCTTCAGCGATGGCACCCCAGCAAGTATCGCTGATGTAAGAGGAAAGCAGGATGAGGGCAGTGTTGACTTGTTCGACCTGCAGGGTCGCCGCGTTGCTCAGCCTACTAAAGGCTTGTATATCGTCAACGGCAAAAAGGTTGCCATTCAATAAATCCAATAGGTCTCGTCGATAACGGGATTCTATATATAACTATTGCAGGCTGAAGTCGCACAGACTTTAGTCTGCTTTCTGTTTAAAAGAAATTACCTCTCTGGAGAATTTATGTCCCACGTCCTGGGATTTATGTCCCACGTCGTGGGATGTATGTTTCAGGCCGTGGAATATAAGTTTCAGGGCGTGGGATATAAAATAGTAGGATGGAAAGATTCTTTTTCTTTTTGCTTATAATTATTAAAAGGTAAGGAGAAAATGTGTCGTTTCAGAAAAAAGTATTACCTTTGCAGCCAAATATTTATACAACAATGAGTCTGACTCAGATAATAGGAAATGTGTTTAAGCCCCGTCAGAAGGCTTTGGAGAAGCATCTGAATGGGGGAGAGGCGCTGCAGCGGGCAGTGCTGGAGCACCTGATACATACCGCTAAGGATACGGAATACGGCAGGAAACATGCCTTTGACAATATCAAGAATTATGACCAGTTCGTCTCGATGGTGCCTGTCAACACCTACGAGGAGTTGAAGGGTGACATTGACCGCATGCGTCATGGAGAGCGCGACGTGCTGTGGCCAGGACGTGTCAGATGGTATGCCAAGTCTTCAGGTACCACGAATGACAAGTCAAAGTTCATCCCTGTCAGCGACGAGGGTCTGCAGAAGATTCACTATGCTGGTGGGCGCGACTCGGTAGCCCTCTACCTGAGGAACAATCCCAAGTCGCGAATGTTCGATGGCAAGGGCCTGATACTGGGTGGCAGTCATGCCCCCAACTATAATGTGGCAGGTTCGCTGGTGGGCGACCTCAGCGCTATCCTAATAGAGAACATCAATCCGCTGGTGAACCTGATACGTGTTCCTAAAAAGGAGACGGCTTTGCTTTCTGACTTCGAAATGAAGCGTGAGCGCATAGCCCGTGAGGCTATGAATAAGAACGTCACCAATATCAGTGGTGTGCCCTCGTGGATGCTCTCTGTGCTGAACTGCATGATGGAGATGACGGGTAAGACGCATCTCGAAGAAGTGTGGCCCAACATCGAGGTGTTCTTTCATGGCGGTGTGGCCTTCACGCCCTATCGTAAGCAGTATGAACAGCTTATCACCTCGCCCAACATGCACTATATGGAGACGTATAATGCCTCCGAGGGTTTCTTTGGACTGCAGGACGACCCAATGGACAAGGCGATGCTATTGATGCTGGACTATGGGGTGTTCTATGAATTTCGACCCATTGACGGAGGCGATATTGTGCCTTTGTGGGGTGTAGAGAAGGGCAAGAACTACGCGATGGTGATCTCTACCAGCTGTGGATTATGGCGCTACGAGATTGGCGACACAGTACAGTTTACATCTACCAACCCTTATAAGTTTTTTATCTCTGGTCGCACGAAACACTTCATCAATGCTTTTGGTGAAGAACTTATCGTCGATAATGCTGAGAAGGGACTGGCCTACGCCTGTGAACAGACAGGTGCTGAGGTGCTGGAATATACGGCAGCTCCCGTTTTCATGGATGCCAATGCCAAGTGTCGTCACCAGTGGCTCATCGAGTTCTCCAAGTCGCCAAACGATTTGGCGCAGTTTGCTGACCTGCTGGACAAGAAACTGCAGGAAATCAACAGCGACTACGAGGCCAAGCGCTATAAGGACATCACCCTGCAACACCTGGAAATCATTCCAGCACGCAAGGGCCTGTTTAATGACTGGCTGAAGATGAAGGGTAAGCTGGGTGGTCAGCACAAGGTGCCTCGCCTGAGCAATTCGCGCGAGCATATCGAACAATTATTGACGTTGAACGCATGAGGAGACTACAATATTACCTATTGGCTTTTAGCTGTTTGCTATTGGTGGTTGGTTGTGCCCGCATGGGTTCACCTGATGGTGGATGGTACGACGACGATCCCCCAGTGGTCCTGGGCAGTACGCCTGCTGACAAGGCTACGGGTGTGAAGACCAAGAAGGTAACGATCTATTTCGACGAATATATCAAACTTGCTGACGCCACCCAGAATGTTATCGTCTCGCCTCCCCAGCTGGAGATGCCAGACATCCAGGCTAAGGGTAAGAAGATTGTCGTGGAGTTGAAAGACACCCTGAAGCCCGATATGACCTATACTATCGACTTCAGCGATGCCATCAGTGACAACAACGAGGACAACCCGATGGGTAACTATACCTTTACCTTCTCGACGGGCCAGCAGACAGACACCCTCGAAGTATCGGGAACAGTGCTTAGTGCAGAGAATCTGGACCCTGTATCGAGCATCCTTGTTGGACTGTATGAAGACTTGGCAGACTCTGCTTTCCGCACCAAGCCTCTGCTGCGTGTGGCACGTACTGATGCCAATGGACACTTTGTCATCAAGGGCGTTGCCGAAGGCGAATACCGCATCTATGCCCTGCAGGATGCCGATGGTAATTATAAGTTCACACAGAAGAGCGAGATGATAGCCTTCTCGCACGAGACCTACAAGCCTTACGTCAAGCCAGACATGCGTCAGGACACTATCTGGCGCGACACCCTTCACATTGACAGTATTGCACAGGTACACTACATGCACTACTACCCCGATGATGTCGTGCTGACGGCTTTCCAGGAGATACAGACTGATCGCTATCTGCTGAAGACGGAGCGTAAGGAGGCTGACCGTATTAATATTTTCTTCAGCTATGGCAACGAGCAATTGCCCACCATTCGTGGTCTGAACTTCAACAGCGACGATGCCTTCATCGTGGAGTCGAGCGCTAAGAAAGACTCTATCACCTATTGGTTGCGCGACACGCTGCTGGTCAATCAGGACACGCTGGCTTTTGAGATGAACTATCTGATGACTGACTCGCTGGGACAGTTGGTATCCAAGACAGACACCATCGAGGCACTGGCCAAAACACCCTATGCCAAGCGTGTGAAGGAGCAACAGAAAGAATACGAGAAATGGCTTAAACAGCAGGAGAAGAAGCGTAAGCGTGAGGAGCCTTATGACAGTATCTATCCTGTCAAGCCCTTGGAACCCCAATACAGCGTAAAGCAGTCAATGGACCCAAACCAATCCATCCGTATAGAGGTTCCCACACCACCAGCCAAGCTGGATACGGCAGGCATACACCTCTATACGAAGATTGACACGCTATGGTATAATGCCAGCTACGAGTTCCATCAGCGCGACAGCCTCTTGCGGCGTTATGAGTTATTGGTCGACTGGCAACCTGGGGCAGAGTATAGCTTCGAGGTCGATAGTGCTGCCATCATCGATATCTATGGCAAGGCGTGCAAGCCTTACAAGCAAGGTATTAAGGTGAAGACGCTCGACGACTATTCAACGCTGTTCTTTGACATCAGTAACTATAAAGACAGTGCTGCTGTCATCGTACAGCTGCTTGACAAGAGTGATAAACCTGTGGCTCAGAGCAGAATGGAATCTGACCATACGGCACCATTCTACTATGTGGCTCCTGGTATCTACTATGCACGAGCTTTCGTCGACCGCAATGGTAATGGCGTATGGGATACGGGTAACTACGATGCTGATGAGCAGGCAGAAGCCGTCTACTATTATCCTCGTGAGATAGAGACGAAGGCGAAGTTTGACATCACGCTGTCGTGGAATCTGACGCAACAGCCTCTCAACCAGCAGAAGCCGTCGGGCCTCGTCAAGAAGAAGTCTGACAATAAGCGCCAGAAGAGAAATCGCAATGCCGATCGTGCTGCGAATCTGGGCATAGAGTATGTCAAGAAAGGAATCAAGAAATAAAAAAGAAGCAAAAGATATGAAACGATTCATCATTTTATGGGTATTCAGCATGACGTTCCTGTCATCATTTGCCCAGTGTGGTATAGATAATAACGCCTTTAAGTCAGGCGAGTTTGTTGGCTACGACCTCTATTTCAACTGGAAGTTCGTATGGATGAAGGTGGGTACTGCTTCTATGTCGACTGTTCAGTCAACCTTCAAGGGACAGGATGCCTTCCGTTGCAGTCTTATCACTCGTGGTAATAGCAAGTTGGACAACATGTTTGTCATGCGTGACACCCTGCTCAGCTATACAACGCTGGACTTGGAGCCACTCTACTATCGTAAGGGTGCCCGTGAAGGTGACCGCTACTATGTTGACGAGTTGTGGTACACCTACCCCAAGGGCAACTGCCACCTGAAGCAGCACGAGATCAACAGTCGTGGTGAGCACTATTGGAAAGAGTCGGAGTACAAAGACTGTCTCTACGACATGATGAGTGTCTATCTGCGTGCTCGTAACTTCGACGCAGCGAAACTGAAGGTAGGCGACAAGATTCCCTTGCCCATTGCCGATGCGTCAAAAGTTGCCAATTCGTGGTTGAAGTACAATGGTATCACCAATGTAAAGATGAAGAACAGCGACACGAAGTTCCGTTGTCTGGTCTTCTCGTTCATCGAGCGTGAAGACGGCAAGAACCATGAGCTTATCCGCTTCTACATTACTGATGATAAGAACCACCTGCCTGTCCGTTTGGACATGTTCCTCTCTTTCGGTTCTGCCAAGGCTTACCTGACAGGCTATAAGGGATTGCGCAACCAGATGACTTCTAAGGTGGAGTAAGCAGCTGTGGAGGTCTCCGAACTCTATGACCGTTGTGTAGAACTCGCAACGCAGGAACCATCGGCAGCGTCCTTGCGCTTCATGCACGAGACACTGGTGCTGGCCTGTGGCGAGGCGTTGCGCGACACACGTCAGGGGTTTGGTAATGTTTTCTCGCAGGTCGACTACCTGTGCAAGCGTCACGGCATTGCCATGCGTCATCGCATCGCCATCCAGCAGATGCGTGTCCATTCCAATGGACGCAAACTCCAGGATGCTGACGACTGGCTCTATGATATCCGAGCGCTGGCACTGTTCATCTCTGCTGTCTTTAAAGTTGCCATTCCCCATGAACTCCTGACACGACTGCCTGCGGAGTCGCGTCCGTTTGTTGTCGGACACCAGCCCAAGCGGCACGTCCTGCGCTGTGTAGTCACCAGTTGGGA
>Ga0256407_10004684_pt1 | contig 22588 bp, 16 predicted proteins | sample RumenRJG_04DNA_FD_193489 | JGI IMG/M metagenome (GOLD analysis project Ga0256407, IMG submission 193489) | Bovine rumen microbial communities from Lethbridge, Alberta, Canada - RJG_04 | ecosystem: Host-associated > Mammals > Digestive system > Stomach > Rumen | place: Canada: Alberta... | reverse complement strand
CGTCAGTGCCAAACTGACAATGTCATATTGACGGTTCGATTACCCGGAAGCCGGTTCCAATAACAGGAAACGGCAACCGCTTCTCGTACTACTTCTCTGTCTATGTAAGCATTTCAAAGATCTATCAAACTAACGCACTCGCTATTTTTAGTGCGAAAGCGGATGCAAAGGTACACAATTTCTGCGAACCTGCAAAATATTCAGCGAACTTTTTTCAGGTAAGGACGAAGAAAGTCGAAATAATTGACAAAAATCAAGAAACCGACAATCTTATCGATATTCTATCCGATATTCCACGAAGAATACACCTTATTATATATATACTACTCGTAGACTTCTTCTATACCATTGAGTCCAAATTCATCTGCCTTGGATGCGCAGGGATTATACCCTTCAGGAATATCAAATTTCTCCTTAGGATCATATCCAAGCGATCTGTCAGCAAACACTTTCTTCATGTAATAGGCCCAGATGGGCAGTGCCATGTTAGCACCCTGTCCCATATTGGTAGAATCGAAATGGATATCACGGTCTTCACCACCAACCCAGCAACCGCTCACCAGTGAAGGTGTAAAGCCCATGAACCAGGCATCAGAGTTACGGTTGGTTGTACCCGTCTTACCACCCATCTCACAATCAATCTCATACTTATAGCGCATACGACTACCCGTTCCACCATCGATCACTCCCTTCAGCATCACGAGCATCTTATTGGCACTCTCTTCGCTGATTACCTCGTTTACACGCGGTTGGAACTCAGCCAACACATTTCCTTCATTATCCTCAATCTTGGTTACGAAGAGCGGAGCGCAATGAATACCATGGTTCGCAAAGGTTGTATAAGCACTTACCATCTCTCCCACGCTCACCTCGTTCGGACCAAGGCAGAGCACAATACTGGGTTCAATGCCTGGCGTGTTGATGCCGAACAGATGAAGGATATTCAGGAAGTCCTGAGGATTGATTCTGCTCATCAGATAGGCAGAGATCCAGTTGTTCGACTGTGCGAGACCCCATTTCAGAGTCACCATCTGACCATAGCGCGCCCTGCTACCGTTTCTTGGTGTCCAGTTACCATAGGTACGCTGCACGTTCGGTGCCACATCACAAGGATTCAGTCCGTTCTCCATCGACAAAGCATACAAATACGGCTTGGTAGTTGAACCCACCTGTCTGCGTCCCATGAATGCCATGTCGTATGTGAAGTGCTCATAGTCGAGTCCACCCACATAAGCCTTCACGGCACCGGTATGCGGATCCATGCTAACAAATCCCGACCTGAGGAACTTCTTGATATAGCGGATAGAGTCCATCGGCGACATCACCGTATCTTTCTCGCCTGCATAGGTAAATACCGACATCTCCACTGGTGTGCGGAAATTCTCCCGTATCTCTTCATCCGATGCTCCCGATGCCTTCAACACACGATAACGTTCGCTCTGAAGCATACTCCTGTTCAGGATTCCCTTCACCTCTTTTGCCGTGAGAGCGCTGGAGAAAGGAGCATTAGCCTTTGTCTTGTTCTCTTTGTTGAATGCCGGCTGCAGATACTTCACCACATGCTTATACACAGCCTCCTCGGCATATTTCTGCATTCGCGTGTCGATGGTCGTGAAGATCTTCAGTCCGTCGGTATAGATACTATACGTCTCCCCATTCTTCTTCCTGTGTTTATTACACCATCCGTACAACGGATCATTTACCCATGCGGCAGAGTCGATCATGTACTGGTTACGGTTCCAGGAAGGATAATTCTTCATATCCGGTTTCTCGGCCATCATATACTGACGTAGGAACTCACGGAAATAAGTAGCCACGCCGTCCTTATGATCGGTACGGTGGAAGTTCAGAGAAATCGGCTTGACACGCGTAGAATCATAGGCAGCTTGCGAGAGATATCCCTGTTTCACCATTTGGGCAAGAACCACATTACGACGTTCGGTACAACGTTCGGGATATCTCACAGGATTGAAGAACGAAGGGTTCTTACACATTCCTATCAGTGTGGCTGACTCTTCCAAGGTCAGTTCTTTCGGTTCCTTATTAAAATATGTATTCGAGGCCGTCTTGATACCCACCGCATTATGCAGGAAATCAAAGTAGTTCAGATACATCGCAACGATTTCCTCTTTCGTAAAATTACGTTCCAGCTTAATGGCGATCACCCATTCGATGGGTTTCTGGAAGATACGCTCCAGTGTGCTCTTCGCTTTCTCTGTATAGAGCTGCTTGGCCAACTGCTGCGTAATCGTACTACCACCACCTGCACTGGCCTGTCCCATCAGTCCGCGTTTCACGATGGCACGACCGAGTGCGATGAAGTCTATTCCCGAATGCTCATAGAAACGCTCATCCTCAGTGGCAACGAGAGCACGCACCAGATCAGGCGAGAGCTTGTTATAATCAACCATGATACGATTCTCGCGTGATGCATTCCATGTGCCCATCACCTTCCCATCTGCTGAGAATATCTGAGATGCAGAACGACTGATCGGATTCTGCAGATCTTCCATGTCAGGCATATAGCCTACCCAACCGTTCCATATGGCAATAAAGCCTATAATAAGCAGGGCAAACACACTGATCAGTGCCCCCCACAGGAACTTGATGAATGCTTTTCTCATGACTTCATTCTTTATTTTTCTGCAAAAATACAATAAATCTTTGAAAATATCCCTCATAAATCGAAAATAATGCGTAACTTAGCGCTCGAATTTGGAAATATAACACGTTACATAGATGGAAAAACGAAATTTTGTAACCATTGCCGACCTCTCCAAGGAGAAAATTCTCTATATGATAGAGATGGCGCAAGAGTTCGAAAAACACCCCAACCGTGAGATTCTCAAGGGTAAGGTTGTGGCTACCCTATTCTTTGAACCCTCCACCCGTACCCGTCTGAGTTTCGAGACAGCCGCCAACCGTCTTGGTGCAAGAGTAATCGGTTTTGCCGATCCCAAGGTTACCAGTGGCACAAAAGGTGAGACATTGAAAGACACCATTCTGATGGTGAGCAATTATGCCGATGTCATAGCCATGCGCCACTTCATTGAAGGAGCAGCCCAGTATGCCAGTGAGATTGCACCGATTCCTATCATCAACGCTGGCGACGGCGCCCATCAGCATCCCTCACAGTGCATGCTCGACCTCTACACCATCTACCAGACCCAGGGCACATTAGAGAACCTGAACATCTACTTGGTTGGCGACCTCAAATACGGTCGTACGGTACACTCCCTCATCATGGCCATGCGGCACTTCAACCCCACTTTCCATTTCGTTGCTCCTAAGGAACTGGCCATGCCCAACGAGTATAAGATCTATTGCAAGGAGCACGGTATCAAGTTCCAGGAACATACAGCCTTCAACGAGAAGGTGATTGCCGATGCCGACATCATCTATATGACCCGTGTACAGAAAGAGCGTTTCTCCGACCTGATGGAATATGAACGCGTGAAGAACGTCTATATCCTCCGTGCCGACATGCTTGGAAGTACTAAGTCGAACATGAAGATCCTCCATCCCCTACCCCGTGTCAATGAGATTGCCTACGATGTTGACGACAACCCACATGCCTACTATATCCAGCAGGCTCAGAACGGTTTGTACGCCCGCGAGGCCATTATCTGTGATGTGTTAGGCATCACCTTGGAAGAAGTTAAGAACGATAAAACGATCATACGATGAACAAGAAAGAACGTCTGGTTGCCGCCATTGAGCACGGCACCGTCATTGACCATATCCCCGCAAGCAAAACCTACCAGGTGGCCAGTCTGTTAGGACTGTTCGACTTGGACACCCCTGTCACCATCGGTATCAACTACCCCTCCCAGAAAGTGGGAAACAAAGGTATCATCAAAGTCAGCGACAAGTTCTTCACCGACGATGAGATCTCCCGTCTTTCCGTGGTGGCACCGAAAGTCATTCTCAACATCATCCGCGACTACGAGGTGGTGGAGAAGAAAACCGTGGAGACGCCCGACGAGATCAAGGGTATCGTGAAATGCAACAATCCGAAGTGCGTCACCAACAACGAGCCCATGGACACCGTGTTCCATGTCATCGATAAAGAACAGGGCGTTTTGAAATGCCACTACTGCGACAAAGAGCAGGACATCAATAAAGTGGAACTCGTATAATAAAAATAAGGTGGAGCTCATTTGAGTTCCACCTTATTTTTATATAATCATCTATAGAATCATTACAAGGCCACCTGCAGCATCACGAAGGAGTAAGGTGCAATGTCAAGTGTCATCTTCTTCTGTGCCTTGATGGTCTCACTCTTTGGAGCAATCGGCTGCACGTCGAAGTTGTTCTCATCATTAGGCTGTCCGCTGAGAACAGTCTTCGTCATCACCTTCTTCATACTCTTGAAACGACTCAGGTCGATATTGGCCTTCTTGGCTGTTTCCCCTGCATTACAGATCTTCACGAACAGCTGACGGGTCTTGGTGTTAAGCACCACCGACTGTCCGTACGGAGAATTCTCAACAGGCTGTACCACACCGGCAGCATCGCCATCAAAGGTCACACAGTCACCATAGTAGTACTGACCGCTGCTCTGTCCGAAGAACTGCTGTACATAGTAGCTGCAGGTAAGGAACGGACGGTCGTTGTCGAAGTAGATCAAATCGGGATTCCAGTTCGTAGCATTCTTCCTTGCGAAGAGCGGAGCATAGCTGGTCATGGCCACCACATCACCGTTGCGTTCCACATGCAACAGGTACAGACCCTCGGCCAGTGCATCAATCAGTTTCTTGTCCTTGGCAGCATACTCACCCAGATACACCTTTGTCTTACGGTCGCGAGGATACTTGTCATACTGACGAGTATTCAAGAAATAGTTACGCGGCTCATAGTAATGCTCGTCGAGGATAGGCATTCCCAGCTCGTCGGCAAGTTTCCAACCAGCCTCGAAGTCGCGGTTACCAGGATGAGAACCCGGTCCGGCAGTACCTACGATAACAATCTCCGGATGTGCTTTTGTCACCCGTTCATAGATATACTTGAAGCGTTCGATGAACTCCGGTGATATACGCTCCTCGTTACCCAGTCCGAGGTACTTCAGTCCGAAGGGTTTCGGATGACCGGCCTCAGCACGGATGCGTCCCCATTTCGTGTTCACATCACCGTTGGCCCACTCAATCAAGTCGAGTGCCTCGTTCACCCACTCATCCATCTCACTCATCGGCACCACATCCTGCGCCTGGTCTCTCATGCCCCAGCCGCCGTTCGTACCCTGACAGCTCACGCCACAAGGCAGAATAGGCAGCGGCTCCATACCGAGGTCCTCACAGAACTGGAAATACTCATAGTAACCCAGTCCCATACTCTGATGATAGCCCCAGGTGTTTCTCAAGCCTTTGCGCTGCTCCTTCGGTCCTACGGTAGTCTTCCAGCGATAGGTATCCCAGAATCCTTCGCCACCACCATGTACCACACAGCCACCGGGGAAGCGCATGAACTTCGGATGAAGATCGGCCAGTGCCTGCGCCAGATCCTTACGAAGACCATGTCCTTTGTAAGTATCCTGCGGCATCAGCGACACCATGTCAATATCCAGATCACCTGTATTCAGTACGAGGATCTGCAGCACGGCGTTCTTACTTTCTGCAGCACTGGTAAGCTCATATTCGTACTTCTTCCATGAAGTCGAGTTCACGGTAAACGTTGTATCTGCCAGTATCTTGGGATCAGCGGGTCTGAATCCCTGCTGTCTTGCCTGCTCTACCAAGGCCACGCGCACCTGCTTGCTCTCGCCGATGTTTCTGAAGAAGGCCGAGAAGTTGTATTTCGCACCTTCCTTCAACGAGAAGCCGTCGAAACCATCGTTCTGGATTCCAAAGCCTTTCCATCCACGATAGTCGTAATACTCCTTTGCACGCTCCGTATGGAGTCGCATATAAGTAGGATTGTTCGGATGGATACCATTATCCATGCGTGGTTCCATGTAACCCAGTGAGTGTCCAGGACGGATGGCACGCCATGCAGTACCAGGTCCCCAGCCGTCACGGTCGGACGGCGCATACTCGAACGAGCCGTTCTGCACCAGTTCGGCATACAGACCGCCATCGGCGGCACTACTGATATCCTCGAAGAAGATACCGATCAATTCATCACTGATGACCTTTCCTCCGGGAGGAGCGGTCATTGCTTTCTGGGCAAAGGCACCCATGGTTGCTGTCGCGAAGACAGTCAAAGCAATTAGTCTTTTCATACTTCTTTTATGTTAATTAGTTTGATATCTTTATTCTTTTATTTGACGCCTTCCACGGTGTAACCCGCTTTCCGCAGCAGGTTCAGTACACCCTTTTCACCGGGCAGATGACCAGCACCTACGGCAAAGAGCGTAGGCTTCTGTGCCATGATGGCCGGCATCTTCGTCAGCCAGTCGGCATTACGGTCATCAATGAGCGCAGCCTCCTCTTCAGGGGTACTATCGCAATTGTTGTGCATCTTTGTATCCAACGCCTCCTTGATAGCATCGAGATTCTGTGCAAAATAAGCCTTCACAACGCGGTCGGTCATATCATCCATAAAGGCGGCGTTATCCACTAAGCACATCAGCTGTTCCTTCTGTCGTTCCAGCGACATTCCCTGGTAGAGCGTCTTAATCTGGAAAGCAATTGTCTCCAGTCCGCCAATACCCTTTCCCTGAGCAACGGCCTCCTTCTGGAAATAGCTGTCAATACCGTTCTGCACGTCAATCCTGCCGGTCCTCTTCATATAATTGAGCAACGACAATGTCGTACTCAAGGCAACAGGTGTCACCTTTCCCATCTGCTGAGAGAGTAACGGGTTGGTCAGATCCATGCCGAGCACCTCTTTCATGTAGGCATTCAGACGACCCATCTCGTCGGCCGTGAACAGTTTCTCAAGTGTCATCCCTTCGGGCAGCATCAACGCCTGCTGCAGAACAGCCAAGCTATCGGCACCAAGCATTTCTTCCATCACCAGCTCACCGTAGGTCTGCTGACAATCGGCCATGGCCTTCCGCATACCGGGAATAGAGTCAGCGAACGAGGCAGGAGCCAGATGGTAGGTACCTACAATGTAAGAGGGAGATGATAATCCCTTACCCGAAATTTTGTACAATAACTGTGCTGATGCGCTCATCGTTACGATGGTCAGCGCAAAAATAACAAACAATCTTTTCATTCTTCAATTTTTGATAACTGGATGCAAAGATACAAAAAATCCGAGTAAGTAAGAAGGAAAACAATGAAATCTTTATTGTATTCTTGTTCAATTTTGTTCAGATTTTGTTCAATTTCTGCCCGTAAAGCGGGCATCCTTTACCTTTGGTCGCCTACGGCGAGAAATTTTACAGAATCTTATCAAAATCTTACAAAATCTTTTCTTTGAGTTCATTGCTGTGTTTGATTTTCGTCCCTCTTTCCATACCCTCGTTTATTCTTTTCCATAGGATACAGCGAACGATATTTCATAATCTACTGATTTGCAGCAGATTTTGCTTTTACCTTGTTTGCATCTTTTCCATAGGTAACTGATACAACATTCAGAATAATATCGTATCTTTGCAATCGAGAAGTAATGAAAAAACGATGTCAATGTATAAAAGAGCATTGTACATATTTATAATAGGCCTGTTAATGATGTCTTGCAGTCAGCAGTCAGATCCACAGACGGCAGCACGTTGTCTGGAGGAAGCTGAAACAGCTTTGGCCAACGATAGCATCTATCAGGGTGAGACTTTGCTTCGAAAGGCCATACAATTGTCAGAGGAGTCTGAGAATTGGCACACCCATTATATTGCATATCAACGATTGGCGGAAGCATTATCGCAGAGTAATCCAGAGGAAGCATTGAAACTGATGAAGAAAGCCCTGTCCGTGTATGAGCAGCATCCCGACAATGAGCGGAATTATGTCATGTTGCTTGATTATGCTGGTACATACGCGGCACAGGTGGCTTTCAACGCAGAAGGCTCTTTCGACGAAGCGCTCGGTTTCATCAACCGTGCATACGATATCGCAGAGAAACAACAGATGAAGGATATGATGTGCCAGACACTCACCAGTCGTGCGAACATTGTCTGGGCCCAGGAAGACTATCGTCAGGCACTCGACCTTGCCCATCGTGCTGAATCTGTAGCGACAACCAATCTGAAACCTGGCACACAACAAGTGCTGGCCCGCTGTTATCTCAGTCTGAACATGCTCGATTCTGCAGAAACAGTGTATCGGCAGATAGATCCAGGTAATGATGTTCATCTGGCCTATATCGTACAAAGCAACCTTGCCAAGATTGCGCTCAGAAGGATGGGTGCAACACAGGTAGAGGATAGCGTGGATGAAGCCTTCTTACAGATAGAGGACTTCTATTACAAGGCGCTTGACCAAAAAGACCAGTACTATCAGGAGACGTTACGTCAGGAAATGGAGAACCAGCAACTGGATTACCGCTCAAAGATGTATGGTCGTACGCTCCTTATTACTATTATAGCATCGCTCATTGTCATCTTAGCGATGATACTGGCTGTTCGGTATAGAATGCGGGCACAACGTCGGGAACGTGAATTAGAGCAATCGAAACTGGAAAACGAGCTACTCCTGCAGGAACAGGAGAAACGTCAGCTTCAGCAGGAGGCTGCGCATCAAAAGGCTCAACTGCATCAGGCCAACGAAGTGGTAGCATTCCTGCAAAACCACATTCTCGAACGTACCGCGGTGATCCAGAAACTCAACCAAAGCGGTGATTCGCTCATCACCCTCAGTCCTCATGAATGGAGTGAGATAGAGCGTACGCTCAATGCCATTGATAATAACCGCTTTGCCCATATCCGTGAGCAGTATCCCGAAATGCAGGAAGACGATATCCGCCTGTGTATCCTCACCCGACTCGGCATCAGTAACCGTACCATCGGTAACATCTACTGCATCACCATCTCTGCTGTCCAGCATCGCAAGCTGAAGCTGAAGAAAGATGTGTTCGGAGAGAGTAACCCAGATATTACACTGGAACAGATACTTACTAGTTAATAGTTCTTCGCATAGCAAAGCGGCAAAGCCGAGCGAAGAGATAATAGACAATAATTAGAGAAAAAAAAATAAAACAGATATGAAACGTACATTATTATTTATTTTGGCTTTCTTGCCAATGCTGGCGAGTGCAGATGCCATAGAGATTGATGGCATCTACTACAACTTAGACAGGGAGGCAAAGACAGCCGAAGTGACAAGTAGACCCAACCAATATGAGAGTGATGTCGCCATTCCTGAATCCGTCACCTACAATGTCGTTGTTTACAGCGTGACTTCCATCGGTGATGGTGCTTTCCGATGGTGTAGCGGTCTGACTTCGGTTACCATCCCAAACAGCGTGACCTTCATCGGCCAATGGGCTTTCTATAATTGCAGCGGCCTGACTTCCATCACCATTCCTAGCAGTGTTACCTCTATCGGCGAGTTGGCTTTCTCTGGATGCAGCGGCCTAACTTCGGTTACCATCCCCAATAGTGTGAAAACGATCGGGGAATCTGCTTTCAATGGTTGCGAAAATCTATCATCCGTCACCATTGCAAACGGTGTAACCTCTATTGGTGTTGCGGCTTTCCAGTTGTGCACTAGCCTGACATCCCTTACCATTCCCAGTAGCGTGACTGCCATCGCAGAGGGCGCATTCGAAGGATGTAGTGGTTTACAATCCATCGTTGTTGATAAAGGAAACACTGTTTATGATTCTCGTGAAGATTGCAATGCCATTATTAAGACAAGTGATAATGAGTTGATATCGGGATGTACGAATAGTACTATCCCCAATAGCGTGACGAAAATCGGCCAGTCGGCTTTCAAGAATTGCAAAGGGCTGCGCTCTGTCAGAATCCCCAATAGCGTGGTCTCCGTCGGTCAGTTTGCTTTCCAAGGCTGTAGCGGTATGACTTCGATTACCATACCCAACAGCGTGACTTCCATCGGCAGTTATGCTTTCCGATGGTGTAGCGGCCTGACTTCGATTACCATTCCCGACGGCGTGTCCTCCATTGACGAATTTGTTTTCTACGGATGCACGGCCCTGCAATCGATAGAGGTAGAGGATGGCAACCCTGCAGTTTGCTCTGTCGATGGTGTGTTGTTCAACAAGGAGAAGACCAAGCTCCTAAGTTATCCTGCCGGTGCTACACAAACATCTTATACAGTGCCAGAGAGCGTAACCTGGATAGAGCCGCTTGCTTTTTCTTATAGCCAGCATCTTAGGGTTGTCACGCTTACCGACTATGTTACGGAGCTGGGCTATAGCGCTTTTTACGAATGCAAAAGCTTGGAAGAGGTGAGATTGCCATCAGGGCTTAAGACCTTAGCAAACTACCTGTTTGGGAATTGTCAGCGCCTGAAGTCGGTAACGATACCTCAGGGCGTCACTTATCTCGGTTTGAAGGCATTTTATTGTTGTACAAGCCTTACTTCTGTGACTATGCCAGAAAGCATCACATCGACAGATTATTCAGTTTTTGAGGGGTGTACGTCGTTAGAAAGTGTGACCCTGTCACCTAATTTGAGCAAGATAGAATATAATATGTTTGCTAACTGTTCCAGCCTGAAAAAACTCCTTATTCCAAATAGCGTCACCATGGTCGGATCAGAGGCCTTCAAAAATTGTTCAGCATTAACATCACTCGATCTTCCTAAAAGCATCAATCGTTTAGGATACTCAGTCTTTGCTGGATGTAAGCTGAACAGCCTCTACATCAGAGGAGTCATTGATTCTCATTGGATGAGTTCTAGCATATTCACAGATATGGATACGCAAACTGAGCTCTATGTGCTGTCATCGGAAATGGAAAAGTTTCAGGCCATCTATAAAGGCCCAATATATCCATTGCCGCAGATGTCTAATGATGTAATGATCAACGAGACAACATTCCCAGATTCAAATTTCCGCAACTGGGTGCTCAGTCAGGATTATGGTTCTGATGGTGTTTTGACAAAGGAGGAACTGGAGAATGTGACTTCTCTCGATATAAGTCGTATGGAAATTTATGACCTGAAAGGAATTGAGTACTTCAAGGCGTTGAAAGACTTGAAGTGTATATCAAATAAATTTACGACACTCGACCTGTCTGGAAATACCGCTTTGAAAAAGTTGGAGTGTGGAGGAAACAGAATAACGACGCTCAACCTGTCTAGAAATACTGCTTTGGAAAAGTTAGATTGTGGAGGTTGTAAACTAACGACTATCAATTTGTCTAGAAACAAAGAATTAAGATTTCTGAGTTGCGTGAGCAACAGTCTCACAACACTTGACATTTCGGGGTGTACCGAACTGGATACACTTGCCTGCTCTAGTAATCATTTGAAAGAACTTGACTTGTCAACTAATACAAAACTGATATACTTGCAGTGTCACAGCAATCAATTAACAACACTTGATCTGTCGAAGAATACGGCACTGAGGAGAATCCACTGCAATGCTAATCGGTTGACAACGCTCGATGTATCGAAGAATACGGAATTGAACTTTATAGAATGTTCCGGCAACCTGCTGACAACGCTTGATGTAACGAAGAGCTCTGCATTGACATACCTGTCTTGTATGAATAATAAACTGACGACACTCTATGTGTCAAACAACAAATCGTTGGAACAGATATCTTGTTTTAACAACCAATTGACCTCACTTGATGCGTCTGGTTGTTCTTCACTGGATCATTTGGGCTGTTATGACAATCAACTTACAACACTCAATTTGTCTGGTTGTTCTGCACTGAAAGAACTAAGATGTTACAACAACCTACTTACGACGCTTGATTTGTCGGATAACACTTCGTTGACCAAACTTTATTGCATACAAAACCAGATTAAGGGTACAGGAATGGATGCACTTGTGGAGAGTCTTCCCACCGTGAGCGAAGGAAGCCTCGTCGTCATATACAGTAAGAAAGAACAGAATGTGATGACAACCACACAAGTTGCTACAGCAAAGGCTAAGGGTTGGACTCCCTATATTTGGACAGACGACTATTTTAAGGAATACGCTGGTGTCGATGACTACCGCCCCATGATTGAAGACGGGAAGGTATGGAAGGTGGGAAGTGCAATTGGCATTTCGGATGATATTGTGAAAATGGTTGACTACTATTACTTCGATGGCGATACCATCATCAACGGAAAGACCTGCAAGCAGATGATGTTCCAGCGGTATGTTAGTCCAGATTATCTGGATTATGATCAGTCAAAACAACCATCCCTGGACTATGTGGGAGCATGGTACGAAGAAGATAAGAAAGTCTACTTATATTACAAAGGGCAACAGTCTATGAGGATGATGTACGACTTCTCTCTCGATGCCAATACAAGCCTGCTGATTAATAATGATCTTTATTTGGTAGGCCCCAGACAGACTGAAGGCTTAGAAGGCTTTAAGGGAATCTATAGAGATGTTATGTTTTGTGCAAATGAAGACCAAAACACCCACATCACCTTCTGGTTGGAAGGTGTCGGAGGTATTATGGGACCGGGTGTAAATGCATTTAATCCGATATTAGTAGATCCACAGCCGCAGTTCCTGATGTCATGTACCGTTGGCGATGAAGTCATCTACCTCAACGACAAATATGAGGATGGAGCAACCCCTACAGACGCCGAAGCTAAGAAGCACCGCTTCGATTTCACCCATACCATCAAGACAAAGCCCAAAACACGGGGTGAGGAAGAAGAGCAATCGTTGTATGGTGAATACAATAACCTGTTGTTAGGTATCAATCTGAACCCGCTCGACGATACTTATCTGGTGCGCATCACGAACGAATCAGACCAAGTAGTCTATGAGAAGAACGTCAACGCTGGCAACATTGTAGGTCTTAACATCGACATCTCTGCCTTCGCAAAAGGTCGGTACACCGTAACCATGGAGAACAGTGGTGAGGTCTTCACTGGCGAATTCGAAACAATAACGACAGGAATACAGGAATTGATCAATAAGGAAGAAACAAAGAACTTCAATTCTTCAACTCTTCAATTCTTCAATTCTATTTATAACCTTCAGGGTCAGCGACTCAATCGCTTGCAGAAAGGATTGAACATCGTTAACGGACGAAAGGTTTTAGTAAAGTGATATAAATAATGACAGATATGAAACGTACATTATTATTTATCTTGGCTTTCTTGCCCATGCTGGCAAGTGCAGATGACGGCGACACCTTTACAGAGGAGACGGTGGAAGGTGTTACGTTAACTTACACAGTAATCAGTGAATCAGAGAAAACCTGTATGGTTGGAGAGGAATATGAATGGCCAATTCCTACAACCCGTGCCTACAGGGTTCGTAAAGCCAATGGATCACAGCTATCAGGGGACATCACCATACCAGAAGTGGCAAACGGATATACAGTAATTCGTATTGAAGCTTTTGCATTCGAACAAGCTAACATAACAAGTATTGTCATTCCAAACAGTGTCAAGGCCATCGGTCCTGGGGCTTTTTTTCAATGCGCTGCATTGAAATCCGTTAAGTTGTCCAATCAACTGACAGAAATAGAAGATGAGACATTTTGTGATTGCGTAAGCCTTACTAGCATCGACATACCAGAAGGGGTGACCTCCATCGGTTACGAAGCATTCTATGGCTGCAGAGAACTAAAGGAAGCCAACATTCCATCAAGTGTCGTGCATTTCGGCTCGGGTGTTTTTTGTTATGCAGGTTTTACTTCAATGCCCAAACTACCAGAAACACTCACAACCATTCCTTATGCTATTTTTCAATCATGTCCTTTGACATCAGTTGAGATACCGCAAAATATTATAAGTATTGAAGGGTGTGCTTTCAACGACTGTCTTATAACGGAAGTAGAAATCCCAGCCAACGTGACGCATATTGGTGTGGCTGCTTTTGCCAGATGTAGAAACCTCTCAAGCATTGTGATTCCAGACAATGTGAAGGACATTGAATTAAATGCATTTATGGATTGTTCGAATCTGAAGACAGCCACATTGTCCAACAATCTTAGCAGTCTTAGTGAAGGTGTTTTCAGAAAGTGTACAAGTTTAGAATCTATCGTTATCCCCAACGGAGTGAAAAAAATAGGGCTTACCACTTTTAGTGAATGTAAATCTCTGAGATCGATTTCTATTCCCGAAACAGTAGAGAGTATAGATGAAATGGCATTTTATCGTTGCTCATCACTTTCCTCTATCATTATCCCTAACAACTTAAATTACATCGGCAGGGGGGCTTTCAGAGAATGTAGCGGTCTAACCTCAATCACCTTAGGTAGTAACGTAGACTTTATCGGATTGTTTGCTTTTCAAGAATGCAAGACGTTATCGGATGTTTATTGCTATGCTGAAAATGTGCCAAAAACAGAAAGTAATGTGTTCTATAACACCAACATCGAAGATATTATGCTACATGTTCCTGCTGCATCTATCAGCGCATACCAAGCCGTTGAGCCTTGGAAGAACTTTAAAGAAATCGTAGCACTGAAGGATCAAGAAAACATGGCTTATCGCCCATTCGTCGAAGATGATAAAGTATGGATAGTAAGGGTCATTCCTTCTTGGGCGATTCCTGATATGGAGCAAACGGAAAGATATTTCGAATACTATTATTTCGATGGTGATACTATCGTAAATGGACAGACTGCCAAACGAATGTTTGTCGATAGAATAGGTTCGATCTGGGATACAAGTGGGGAATATGTTGGTGCCTGGTATGAACAGGATAAGAAAGTGTATTATGCAGCCAAAGGAAAACAAGAATTTGAACTGCTCTACGACTTCACGCTTTCCACTGGCGATATCATACAAAGTGAAGATCTTGTTTTGCAAGTGACCAAGATGTCAGGGGGTATCCCAGGCTTCAAAGGTACGTATTATGATTTGCAGTATATTAATTATACACCTATTGTGGAGCGTTGGCTTGAAGGTGTCGGAAGTGAATATTATCCATGGCTTAATCTACGTGAGAGATGGGCAGGGGCAGCAGTCGCTCTACTTGTTTGTAAAGCAGGTGATGAAATCATCTATTACAACAGTGAAGAGGAAGATCCATTCAGCATGGGAGCTAAGAAACACCGTTTCGACTTCACCCACACGATCAAGACTAAGCCCCAAACACGGGGTGAGGGAAAAGAGCAATCGTTGTATGGTGAATACAATAACCTGTTGTTAGGTATCAATCTCGAGCCACTCGATGAGGCCTATCTGGTGCGCATTACAAACGAATCAGACCAAGTAGTCTATGAGAAGAACGTCAACGCTGGCAACATTGTAGGTCTCAACATCGACATCTCTGCCTTCGCAAAAGGTCGATACACTGTAACCATGGAGAACAGCAGTGAGGTCTTCACTGGCGAATTCGAAACAATAACGACAGGAATACAAGAATTAATCAATGAGGAAGAAATAAAGAACTTCAATTCTTCAACTCTTCAATTCTTCAATTCTATCTACAATCTTCAGGGTCAGCGACTCAATCGCTTGCAGAAGGGATTGAATATTGTAAACGGTCGAAAGGTGTTTGTGAAGTAAATTTCTGCCGTTCAATTTGCATCGGATTCGTAGGGTTCGTTTCAAAAGCGTTCCTCCCGATTCACGAATGAAGTACGCCCCGGCAGTGTTTAACATTATTTATTATTTGTAGAAGCAAGATTTCGCAATCTTTGCATTTATATATTAAAGTTGAATTATTAATAAAGTAGATAATCATGAAAAGAGTGTTATTTGTTATAAGTGTGCTGCTTTCGCTTGGAATGTTCTGCGCGTGCAGCAGTGATGATTTTCTCGGTGATGATGCTAATCAAGAAGGTCTCTGCAATACTTGGCAACTTATTGGATACGGCTCGGAAACCAAGTTCCACAAGATTGCTGAAGAGTACCGCAAGAAATCAGACACCTACGGTTCTCGTTTCTATCTCATCTTCAAGTCTGATGGCACCTTAGCGGGTCGAGATGCGGTTAACCGGATAGATGGGAACTATACTTGTAATGGTGGTAATATAATCATTGAGGTGGTTAGTTCTTCGGTTTATGATAAAGAGAAAGATAGTCTCGAATTCCAATGGCGGTTGCTAGACACCACACACTATCTCATTAATAAGGATGGAAAGAAACTCCGATTGTATTATTCTGACAAGGAGTTCCTGTATTTCGAACTAATTTCAAAATAAGTTGGTAGTATCTATATTTGCACTGGATTCGTGGGTGACAGGAATGTCCCTTGTCACCTCATATTTGCAATCGTAATTTTAAACAGTATAAGATATGAAAAAGGTGTTTGTAATTTCGTTATTATTAGGCTTTGCCCTGGTGAGCTGTAATAGCGATCCAGAGGAAAACATCGGGGAACAGCCTAACCAGCCCGACCAGACAGAGGAATCTGTCAAGAACGATGATCAGAAAGAGGAAATGGAGGAGCTGGAATCCTTGATACTTACCCGTGCTCAGATGAATCAGGTAAGTGTGAGCAACGACTTTGCATTCCGTCTGGCGCAAGCCACCATGCAGAGTAATACAAGTGAAGTTCTTTCTCCTCTCAGCGTATCCTATGTGGTAGGTATGCTGGCCAACGGCGTGAGTGAGAAGACTCTAGGTGAAGTGACTGCTGCCATGGGTATGGACAATATGACGCTCAGCGAGATAAACGATTACTTCGAATTAATGCTGAAAGACCTACCCCGTCTTGACCTGTCATCCGAACTACTTCAAAGCAATGCGATCTTTGTGAATCGCGATTATTCATTGCTTGATGACTATGTTAATACTGTGGGCAAGACGTATTCAGCTGATTTCACATCGCTTGATTTCAGGTTAGACAGTTCCGTGGATTACATCAACCTGTGGGCATCTGACCATACCAAAGGCATGATTGACGAAGTGGTTAATTATTTAAACCCGGCTGCTGTGGCATACGGTCTCAATGCCGTGTATTTCAAAGGAAGTTGGGTGGATAAGTTCGATGTAAACAATACGAAGGATGAAGCGTTCGGCAAGGGAGGTAAGCAGGTACCCATGATGCACCTTGAAGCCCAACTTAAATACGCGTCTAACGAATACTGCCAGCTCTTACAGATGCCCTATGGCAACGGCGCATTCCAGATGACTGTATTGCTGCCTAATGAAGGGATTAGTACCACTGAGTTGATGGGTATGATGAACGACAAACAGTTCAATAATATGTTGTATGGTCTAAGCAGGTGTAAGACGGATGTGAAGATTCCTCGTTTTGAAACTTCATGCAAACTGGGACTGAATGATGCACTGAAGAAAATAGGTTTGTCTTCACTCTACTCTCCTGAAGAGCGTTATGACAAGATGTCCATGGAAAAACTCGTTCTGGAAAAAGTGGCTCAGACAGCTCGTATCAGGGTTGATGAGGAAGGCTCAGAAGCAGCCGCAGTCACCTATTGGGAGGCTACCAGCTCAGGTAAAGAGCAAGAGGTGAAGAACGCAGTCTTCCATGCCAACCGTCCGTTTATCTATCTCATCAGCGAGAAGGATCACGGCATCATCCTGTTTGTTGGTCACTACGAAGGAGAGTAAAGTCTTTGGCCCATTTAGGCTTCTCAATCTTTGCATTTATATAAGAAAAGAAGTATAATCTAAACGTAGAGAAGTATGAAGAAAACTATCTTACTGTTAACAGCATTGATGTGTGGTAGCCTCTCAGTGATGGCTTACCGTACCCAATATGACGTGACGGAAGCTGATTGGAAATATTTCGATCTTGACTTTTTCGCGGATAATATGGCTTTCAAATATCTTTCAAAGGAAGAACGCACAGTGGCAGTATCCAGTATGTGGCCTGCAGAGATGGATGCTGACAGATGGATATATGTGGCCGATACCCTTGTTATTCCTGAGAAGGTAACCTATGAAGGTATTGAGTACACCGTAACCGCCATTGGGAGTGGTGCCTTCGCAAGGTCCAAAATAAAGCATCTTGTGATACCTCCTTCCGTAAGGGAAATCAAGTGGCAAGCATTCCGCGATGTCGAGGAGCTGGAAGAGCTGGTTATTCCAAACACGGTGAAGATTATTGGCGATGAGGTCTTTGCCGGTAATATGTATTATCTTGGGTCAAGCTACCCCAAAGTGGTGGTATTCCCCGAGACCGTGGAGTCGTTGGGTAAAGGTCTCTTTGCCTGGAGCGGTGACCCATTTGACGACAGGCAGATGGCCACATTCCCCAGAGACATGAAAGAGGTTCCAGAACGCACCTACAGCTATAGCTGTCTGAAGCAGTGGAAAGACCTTCCTGAGACTGTGGAGGTGATCGGCAAGGAAGCATTCAGAGGAAATCTCTTCAAGAGCATCCGCCTGCCTGATGGCTTGAAGGAAATCCATGCAGAAGCCTTTAGGGCCTGCGACAATCTGAAGAGCGTCACTATCCCAGCCAGTGTCACCTTCATCGGGAAGCTGGCCTTTAGTGGTGAATGGGGTTACGGTAGTCCTATCGATGAATGCGGCCTTGAAACGTTACGCATGCTATCAAGAGTACCTTGTACGAGCGAACTGGAACTGAAGAATACTGTTCTTGTGGTGCCTATGGGCAGCAAGGAGGCTTACCGCAAGGCATGGAATCTTTCCCCAGACGTAGTCATCAAGGAGGTGATCGTTACCGGAATAGACGACTACAGCATTGATACCCCTTCAGCGAAAGATACTTACTACAATCTCCAGGGTCAGCGACTCAATCGCATGCAAAAGGGATTGAATATTGTAAACGGTCGAAAGGTGTTTGTGAAGTAAATTTCTGCCGTTCAATTTGCATCGGATTCGTAGGGTTCGTTTCAAAAGCGTTCCTCCCGATTCACGAATGAAGTACGCCCCGGCAGTGTTTAACATTATTTCTTATTTGCAGATGCAGTATTTCGCAATCTTCGTGTTTAGAGTTAAGAGAATTGTAAACCCTATAGAAAACAATTAAAACTACAACAATGATGAAAAAGGTTTATCTAATAGTGTCAATTATGTTCCTGGTTAGTACAGGAATCATACTTACAGCTTGTAGCAGTGATGATGACTCCTCAACAACGTATAGCGAGGCAGATCTTCAAAAGATGGTTGAAACAAGAATGGGCAGTGCAAATCAAAATGCCCTTCCTGATGAAGAACTTCCTGAATGGATTAAAGAATGGATGCAGGAGAAAACCGCGTCTTTGAGTAAAGACAAAGAATTCTACAATGATTTCTCTAAAATGGGATTTTTACAATACCAGTATAGAATATATCAATGTAAGTGGAACGAAGACGTCTTCTATTTCATCTATCCATATGGGGATTCATGTTTCTGGTGCAATGCTGTTTACAATGCAGACGGCACAATAAAGGATTGGGAAAGTGTTGAAGTCACAAAAGACTTTGTCACAAATAGTACATCATGGAGGTGCGTGGTTGACTTGTTATCAGAAGGGGAATAAGAAAACATAATAGTCCTCTGATTGTGAAACCATCCATCATACCATGACAGGCAAATGGGTGGTTTCGTTTTCTATCCTTCCTCTTCCTGAATATTACAAATAGTTTGTCATTCGTTTCTATGTGTTCTTTCGAGTACTATTTCTCTTGGCGGTTTGCGAAGAATTGTTTATCTTTACACTCACAAACAAAAAGAATGGAAATAAAAAAAGTATATATTATCGTTTTATGTGTGGCATGCTCATACACAAGCATGGCACAGATAGTCTCTAGTTCTATTCAATACCGCTTCGTCTATGATGCACAATTAAAAACCACAGAAAGCAGCAAGTCTCTTACTAATGATGAACACTACTTAGATGTGGGTGCTAATAATATTTCCAGATACTATAGTTGTTGGAAAGAGAAAAAGAAAGCTATTATGGACAGTATTCATTCATTAGGTGGTAATCATGATGATATGATGAAAGAAATCCAAAAACAAGGGGTTGAAACATCGTATTTTGATTATTACGTTTTTAAAAACTATCCTGCTACTGAAAGGCGAACAACTATTATTGCAACGGCAGAATACTATCAATATGAAGAAAAGATGAATATGGATTGGAATCTGCTAGAAGGAGACACACTTGTTCTTGGATATAATTGTAACAAAGCTTCAACAGAATATAACGGAAGAGTATGGACGGCATGGTATTCTCGAGATATTCCGATAGCTGATGGACCATGGAAATTATGCGGCTTGCCTGGCCTTATTTTGTATGCTTACGACAGCAAGAAAGAGTTTATCTTTACCTGCATAGGTGTTCTTAAAGACATTCATGAACCTATCACAAAAAGAGAAGATCAGATAGTTAAAACAAGTGCTGAGAAAGCACATAGGATGTATGAACTGATCATGTCGGACTTTGACAGCTATCTTAATGCAAAATATGGTGGAAATACTAAAACAATTAAGTATGATAAGAATGGAAAAGTGATACCTTTGACACGCCCCAAAGTGACCTTTATAGAGAAGTACAATTAATAACTTTATCTTTTCATTTATGCAAAAGAAGTATATAGTATTACTGTTATTATTGTTTCCTGTTTGTCTGTGTAATTGCCAGTCCATCATCGACACAGTTTCATATCGCTTTGTCTATGATGTTCAGGCAAAGGTGTTTGAAAGAAGTGCAAAATCGTCTCCGGATTTGCATTATTTGGATATCGGTAAGACAGGAGTAAGTCATTATTACAGTACTTGGCAACGTAGAAGATTTGAAATTTTGGATAGCCTTTCTCGAATAGGAGGTTCAATGCAAGATTATGATAGAGTTAGGCATGAACAGGGTGTCGAGCCATCTTACTTCTCCTATTATGTTTATAAAAACTACCCTCAAAAAGGTATTCAAACAATAGATTATGTATCTATGGAAATATTCCAGTATCAGGAACCGATGGGTCAGGATTGGGAACTGGTTGAGGGTGACACCATTATTTTAGAGCATCCCTGTCAGAAGGCAGTCTGCCATTATCATGGCAAGACATGGACTGCCTTCTATGCGATGGACATACCCATATCAGAAGGGCCATGGAAACTGTGTGGACTGCCTGGTCTCATCCTCAGAGCATACGACAGTGACGGTGCTTTTTTCTTCAACTGTATAGGGATTCGTAAAGATGTCAAGGAACAAATAACGATGATGAATGAGAAAAGAATGGTCATGAAGCCTGAGCAGGTACATAAACTGATAGAGTTGATAGATACAAATCCTGATCAATACAATGCTTCGCGAGGACATTACAGTAAATCCACCATCATTGATAAGAATGGAAGGGAAAGGCCTTTTACCCTACCCAAATACGCCTATTACGAGTTTTATTCTAAAGAATAAGTTATAACTATTCCGTTATTATAACAAACATAAGTTATGAAAAGATACTGCTTTTGTATATGCGGACTATGGTTTTCGTTAATGTCCTACTCCCAGTCCATCATCGACACCGTTTCATATCGCTTTGTCTATGATGTACAGGCAAAGACTTACGAAATAAACGATCGTCTCTTTCCTGACGAACACTGGTTGGACGTTGGCAAGAATGGGGTGAGTAAATACTATAGTATGTGGAAAGAGAGATACTGGGAGGTGAACGACAGTATCAAACAAATCGGTGGGAATTACATGGATACCCAGCGAGTTGTGCATGAACAAGGGATAGAGTCATCACAGTTTTATTACTATGTTTATAAAAACTATCCTTCAACAGGGAAGCAGACAGTGGATTATCATTCAATGGAAGTGCTCCAATATGAAGAGCCAATGGGACAGGATTGGGAACTGGTTGAGGGCGACACCATTATCTTAGAACATCCCTGTCAGAAGGCCGTCTGCCATTATCACGACAAGACATGGACTGCTTTCTATGCTACAGATATACCCATCGCCGAAGGGCCTTGGAAGCTTTGCGGACTTCCTGGTTTGATTCTTAGAGCATACGACAGTAACGGAGCCTTCCTCTTCCATTGCATCGGAATTCATCCAAACGTAGGTAAGCCTATGGCCATTCGTGAAACTCCAAGAAGGAGAATGAGGCCAGAACAGGCTCACAAACTGATAGAACTGATAGACAGTGATCCCGATGCTTATATGAAGGCACAAGGGAATAATGTCATTTCATTTGACGAAAAGGGCAAGCAAATACAAATGCCCTTGGCTCCTAAGCGTGCGTATTACGAGCATTATTCTACAGAATAAAGATGAAAGAAACGCTGCTGACGATACTGCTGTGCCTGCAGGCACTGACGACGCTTGGTCAGAACGTCTATTCCGGGCGCGTCACAACCGAAGACTCAAAAAAAGGTCTTGGTTGGGCCAGTGTCGTGGCAGAGAACAAGGAGCATAAACCCATTGCCTTCTCTCGCACCAAGGAGGACGGTACCTTTGAGCTGAAGGTGCCTGAAAGCAAGGAAACAACATGGCTGACGTTCTCATTGCTCGGTTATGCGAAGGAAAGCATAGCTACAGCCGACTTCCACAATGGACAAACCATCAGAATGAAAGAGGAGACGCTGCAGCTGAAAGAGGTGAAAGTAACCTCGAAACGTTTACAGCAGCGCAGTGATACTCTTGTCTATAGCGTGGCAGGATTCCGTCAGAAGCAAGACCGCTCTATTGCTGATGTCATAGCCAAGATGCCAGGACTGGAAGTAAAGCAAGACGGCACCATAG
>Ga0256407_10004682_pt1 | contig 22592 bp, 17 predicted proteins | sample RumenRJG_04DNA_FD_193489 | JGI IMG/M metagenome (GOLD analysis project Ga0256407, IMG submission 193489) | Bovine rumen microbial communities from Lethbridge, Alberta, Canada - RJG_04 | ecosystem: Host-associated > Mammals > Digestive system > Stomach > Rumen | place: Canada: Alberta... | reverse complement strand
AGCTTCATCTGTCGCAGACCTTCATACCACACCATAGCGGCCTCGTTCTCTTGTTTCAGGTCACTCTTTTCGTCATCGGTCAGACTCTTGTCCTTGTTTTGTCTGGGCAGATAGCAATGGTGGGCTTCGTCGTTGATAACAACGATACGCTTGCCTTTCACGCCTTTTTCCAGAATACGACTCAGCATTACGCTATAGTCCTCTTTGTCTTTCTGAGTCACCAACTCTCCATCTACCCATTTCTGTTTGCCGTCAAGAGGCGAGGCATGCTTACCTGAAAACACACGAGGCAGGAATTGCTGGTAATTGACAATGGTGACGCTGGCATTCAGTCCACCCAGTTCTTTTTCGAATTGAGGTGGTATCAGTCCGCGCTGATGGTAGTAGTCTGTTCGCTCAAAGTTATTGCTGCGCTGACTATAGTCTAACTGCAACACGGAAAGGCGGTCGCGAATGGTGATGCCTGGCGCACAAAGCAGGAAATGGTCTGCATAGTGGGTATCCATCGGATTGGCCCGCTTATTCAGGTAGTTATAGAGAATCAGCATCGCCATCACCACCGTTTTTCCTGTACCTGTCGCCATCTTGAATGCTGTACGAGGCAGCACATAGGCATCGTCTGTTGATACGGTATGCCTGCGTTCGCCCAACAGGTTCAGAATGTAGTTACCTGTATTGGGGTCACGCTCTGCTATCTCGTTCAACCAGACTGCTGTTTCCACAGCCTCGCGCTGGCAGAAGAATAAACGTAGGTTAGGACGGCGTTCCTTGTTGTTAAACCAGAAGTCAAGCAATTCCTTGGTGATGCGAGAGGCTTTGGGATAGCCACCCTCTCGCCATGCTTTTACCTCTTTACGGATGCCATTGATAAACTCGGCATTGGGATCAACCGAGATAAAATCTTCTTGCGAGAAGAAAGTCTTATCTCCTCGTTTCTTTGGCACGATATTCACGTCATAGCCGAATGGCCGTCGCCCATTGATGACGTTGGCATAGTCTATGTTACCGTTCATATCGGTGTCGTAGTAATACTGCGGTTCCTCGTACGGATTGTTCAGTACGGGATTGTCATTATTGGCTTGCATAAGCGTATTGTCGTTTATGCGCTGCTCTCTAAAAAACAAAAGCAAGACCAAACACAAAAGAAACGTGGACGATTACCCATCCACATTCCAGGTGCTTGGTCATACCCTCAGAGAAACAAGTAACGCCCACGCATAGCGTGAACGTCTGCATGTTAACTCTGACTCCTTCTGCGACCAAGCTTTGGAATGTTCTGTAAACAGCAAACGCTTTATTTAACCCTCAATGTCATACCAGCCACCTCCACTGAGGCTCAAATCTGAATTGTAATCAGCGTCATGTTATGACGATTCGCCAGTACTTGATTGCAAAGATAGCAAAAAAATAGCAAACGAATCATCATTTGCTTAAAAATTTGATTATTTATAGCGAAAAACTATAAATACTTACGAATTTCCTTGGAGAATTGAAATTAATCTCTTATCTTTGCAGTGCGAAAGAACATCGGAGACTTGTTCTCCGTCATCAGAAGACTCCTTAGAAGCAAACGGGCGCTTTATCTCGTCAATACTTCTGAAGAGTTTCTTTTTTTCAATAGGAGTAATGGCGTGGTCGTAGTAAGTCAAGCCATTCTTCACGCCAACAACCAGTTTCACAGTATAGTCTGTATCTTCTATACGCAAACCTGCTACATAGTAACGGAAACTATCATATTCATTAACCTGTTTTTCATTTTTAACCTCAGCAATGAAGACAGACCGTCTTATAAGTTCTGGAATAAGAGCAATGGACTTGAGATGAACATGGCTTTCCACATCGTGCCTGGTTACTTTCTCGGCTCCTTAATTTCTGTATATTCGGCAGTTGCAATTGCCGAATTAAATTCTAACTGTCTCCATTGGTTTTCTTCATTAATCAGAATTGTTTTCTCCAGATTCAGGAATTGATTCTTGCATTTCCTGAAGTTTCTTTTGTAATAGGGCTTTATCAGGTAAGCACAACTGATACTCAGCTACCATGGTAGGTGACAAGCTACGACTCAAAGCGTATTCTACCACAGCGTCATCCTTGTCTTTGCAGAGCAGTACGCCTATGCTGGGATTCTCCTTGGGCTTTTTCACATCTCTATCAAGAGCCTCCAAATAGAAATTCAACTGACCCAAATGCTCTGGTTTGAATTTCTCCATCTTCAACTCAAAAGCAACAAGACACTGCAATTCACGATGATAGAACAACAAATCTATTCTAAAATCACTATTTCCTACCTGTAATCGATATTCCTCATCAATGAAAAGGAAGTCTTTTCCAAATTCCAGAACAAAGTTCTTCATCTGTTTCACCAGTGCAGCCTTCATACTATTCTCATGTTCGTACTCCTTACCGCCAATAAACTCCATCACATATTGGTCTCGGAATATCTGTTCCGCCTGGGGTGCAATTTCTCTCAGCACTGTTGAGAGTTTTGGACTACCCACAGCATTTCGTTCATAAAGAGCACTATCTATCTGTCGATTTAACTGACGAGTAGAGAGCCTATCGTGTACACATAACTGCAAGTAAAATAACCTTTCTGCCTCCGACTTAGAGCGGCTCAAAATGGTTAGATTGTTAGTCCAACTAATTTGTCTCAGCAGTGCTGAGAGTTTTTCGTCCACCCCATTATAAGTTTCATAGAACTGTTTCATTCGCCAAAGGTTCTTATCAGAAAAGCCTTTTGCTTCGGGGCTGGTTCTTTCGATATAATCAGCCAATTGCTTGACAACGCCATCACCCCATTCTGAGACAGCAATCTTGTTAGAGATGTATTTACCAATCTTCCAATACAAATCTATCAGGGAGGCATTAGCCAGTCTAACAACTTCGTTACGAGTATGCTGAATCATGGCAACGATTTCAGCGAATTGGTCGTCTCTTTTTTGCACTATTATGTTATTCATTTTTATCTTTAGAATATTTTTGATTCATTGCATTAATTTTCTCACCAATATGCATCCGATAACACTGACTTCAGGCATATCTATTGCACGAAGAGCCTTGTTGCACTCATTGACCAAATCGTCAATAGTGTATTCCCTATGTCGGTTTCTGAGGCATTTGTTCAGGACCTGATATCTCAACAGTACTTGTTTATCTACTGGCATGACAGTGGTTCTTAGCTTATTGGCTACAAAGATAGCAAAAAAAATGGAATCCACCATCTTTATGTCGAAAAAAAGTAGATTTTAGGGAAACAATTTGGAGGATTAAGATACAATACCTGTTTTTACAGTACGAAAGGAAGATGATTTCTCCCGCTGAAATAAAAGGTGAAAGATTTTGTGATTGATTCTTGTATATCTTAATAAAAATGTGTACCTTTGCACCGCTTTTTATGGATTTGACGATGTTATCAACAACAATACAAAAAAGATGGTGGAACACACGGTTCTTACTGCTGTTCGGATTGGCGGTGGTCAACCTGCTGTTTATGCACGGACAGATGGCCATGACGGTGGAATATGAGTATCCGTTCAAGGTGGATGCCATACTGAGCAATGTGTTCTCGTGTCTGATTGACACAACATTCTTTTTCCTTTTGAGCCTGTTGTTTACGAGGGGTAGGGTAAAGGGCGCTCTGCTGCTGACATTCGTGCTGACGGCACTGTTCTCGTTCTGCAACGTGCTGTATTCGCGCTTCTTCGGCCATTATCTGCCCAACCTTGCCTTTCTGCAGGTGGGCAACCTGTACGACAACGACGTGATGGGTAGTGCGTTGACAGGTTTCCGTTGGCAGGACCTGTTCTATATCCTTTGGGCCGTTCTCTTTGGCTGGCTGTATAAACGCTACAATAAAGTGGAGCTAAAGACGCAATGGCTGAAGACGATGGGATGGTTGTGGGGCGCCATGCTGGCAGGTGTCGTAGCCTTCATCCTGGTATTGGACTTGCTGCACGACCACAATCTGAAAACGTCGTTTATACGCTTCTCGCCCATCAAGCAGCAATATACGCAGGCACCCAACAATATGCTGTATCGCAGTGGATTCCTGCGGCGTGCACTGGTGTGCTACGATGATTTCACGCAGAAGGAGTTGGAGTTGGACGAAAGCCAAAAGAAGGCCATCAGACAGGAATATACGGACTATAACCAACGCACGACGACAGCCACTGTCAAGGGCGCCAAAAACCTGATATTTGTGATAGTGGAGTCGTATCTGGCAGAGACCTCCGACTTGAGGGTTGACGGCAAGGAAATTACGCCGTTTATGAACCGTCTGAAGCGTGACAGTACGGTGTATTATAATGGACATGTGCATCCCAATATCAATATGGGTGAGTCGTCAGACGGACAGTTTATCTATATGACTGGTCTGCTGCCACTGAAGTGTGAGATTACCGTCAATATTGCCAAGGACAAGACGTTCTGTGGTCTGCCTGCAGTATTGATGAAGGCAGGAAGACTGAAACATTCGCATATCATTGTACCCACATCGCCGACGTTCTGGGAGCAGGATAAGATGAACGAGCGGTATGGCATTGAAAAGATGTACTCGAAGTTCGACTATGACAAAAACATGAGCGGCAACGAAGACCTGGACGACGAGCAGATATTCCAAATGGCTACACGGGTGGCAGCAACGGCTGAACAGCCTTTCTTCTCGCTGGTACTGACCATGTCGATGCATAACCCCTATACGAAGTGCGTGGAGCATGGGTTTACGCTCACTGACGAATCGCTTTCTGAGGAATATAGGAATTATCTGGTGGACTGCCACTATACCGACATGCAGATAGAAAGGTATATCGACGGTTTGAAGCAACGGGGACTCTACGACAACAGTGTCATCGTGATTACTGCCGACCATCAGGCTCATCCCGTACACCTGAACATGGGAAACAAGGTTAGCGACGAATTGCCGCTATACATCATCAATGGCGGTATAGACAAACGCCAGGCATGGACGGGTTTCTGTAACCAACTGGATGTCTATACCACATTGCTGGACATGTATGGCGTGCGTTCGGATTGGCGCGGACTGGGCCATACGCTGCTGAACGGGAATTATAAAGACTATCCTTTAGACAGACTGTACATGCTGTCCGACTGGATAATCAGGAGCAACTATTTCAGAGGGAAATAACAGGGATTAATCTATAAACCGAGTCAGCACCTCTTCGGCTTGCGCATTGGCGCGCTCGCTGGTAAACATGCGGACAACACGGTCCTTGCCAGCGGTGGCATATTTCATGTACAAATCTCTGTCTGTCAGCAAACGGTCGATGGCTTCGGCGTATGCCTTCACGTCACCTAAGGGAACCTCGATGCCCGTCTCGCCACCTACCGACACCCAGTTAACACCAGAACCCTCGATGGTGAAGGTGACAGGTACGCTACCGCAATACATGGCCTCGGCAAGGGCGATGCCAAAAGCCTCCTGCTTGGTACACGAGGTGAAGGCAAAGATGTCGGAGGCGTAGTAGTAGCAACGCAGATATTCGTTGGGAATGCGTCCGATGAATTTGATGCGCTCAGAGTGGGTCATCGCCTTCAGACGTTCAGTCTCAGGGCCTCGTCCACCAATGAGGATGATGCAATCTGACTGGATGTATTTCTCGGCCTCAATGAGGTAGTCGATGCCTTTGTAAGCAGCATGACGACCCACGAAGAACACAATCTTCTTATGATGGTATTTCCGACGAACTTCCTCAATGGTCGTCTCGTCGCCTGCACGCCACACAAAATCGCTCTTGATGATGCCGTTGGCCACCACTTCCGTCTTGTCGCGATACTGGTAAATAGGGCTGGACGGGTGGATGTAGTTAGGGCTCGTGGCCAGAATAAGGTCGGCCTTACGGAGTATGACCTTTTCGAATTGCTTGACCATCTTATAAAGTATGCCTTTGCCCAGAATGTCGGAGTGCCACAACAGGACGAGCTTGACGTCTTTAGGCGTCAGCTTGGCCGTGATAGGATACAGGAAAGGGTTGGGACAATGCAGCAGGATGATGTCAGGCTGCTCCTCGTAGATGATTTTCTTTAAGTAGTGATAGTATGAGAAAGCAATGTCCTGACTGGCTATTTTCATGGATGACGCAATACGGTAAACCTTGACGCCGTTGACAGTATCGAGACGGGTAATGCCATCCTGACTAAAGCATACGACGACTTGCTCGAATGTCGTCAGGCCCTCGCCCAAGTATTTGGTAACGGTCTCAATACCGCCTTCAACAGGATAATAATATTTGGCAATCTGGAGTATAGTTTTCTTCATCCGCAATTTGTTTCTTTAACTTCTCTAACTTCTTTAAACTTCTTCTATCTCCTTTAACTTCTGAATTAGAATCTCCGCAGACTTCTCCCATGAGAACCGCTTAATGTTTTCGAAGCCTTTCTGGCGCATCTTTTCTTTTATAACGTCAGCGTCGTTTAAATATTGTGTAATTGTATGAAGAATATTTTGAGGATCAAGTGGATTGAAATATAGGGCTGCGTCGCCGCAAACCTCACGCTCGACGGGAATGTCGGAAACCAGCACGGGACAACCGCATGCCATGGCTTCGAGTGGGGGCAGTCCAAAGCCCTCATATAAAGACGGAAAGACAAAGCAGGCGGCCTGATTATAGAGATGTACCAGCTCGTCGTCGCTCACCCTGCCTAAGAATTGGATGTTAGAGGGCTGAGGGCTGATGTCTGAGGTCTGAGGGGTGAGGGCTGAGGTCTGGCTGAACACACGGTTGTATTTGCCAACGATGTAAAGTTTGGCACCAGTCAGTCCCTGACAGGCTTCAATGAGTCGTACAAAGTTCTTCCTTGGGTCGATGGACGAGACGCAGAGGACAAAGGGGACTGAGGTCTGAGGGGTGATGTCTGATGGCTGATGTCTGATGGCTGATGGCTGAGGTTTGAACAATTGGCGGTCGATGGCATTATAGACGACGCTGATTTTCTCGGCTTTCAGGAAAGAATAGAAACCGAGAATCTCACTTTTCGAAAATTCGCTAACGGTCAGAATGTGCCGTGAGGTCTTTACCGCCAGGGGCGTCATGAACCTGTAATACCAATAATAGGTACGAGAATACCACGAAGGATTCTTCAGGAACGACAAGTCGTGAACTGTCATCACCTTATCGCGAATCAGAATAGACCCCAACCCTGTGAAGCTGAGTACAAGATAGTCCTTCTTGCCGATAAAGAAAAACGGCAGCACGCACTGTTCCCAGAAGTGGGAGTTGCCGATGCCGTAGTGAACGATGGTCAAGTCGCTCACGTCATAGTCCTGATGAATAGGCGCCTTGGGACAGACGACGGTAAAGGGCTGATGCAGACGAGCCATAGCTTTGCAGAGGTTGTAGGCATAGCGTTCGACGCCCGTCATGGGCTGTGTCAGGAACCGTCCGTTGATATATATTGTCATGGGTCTTTATTTTAACTTGAATAAAAGCATGTCGCCGCCACCTACCTTGTAAGAGGACTTGACAGCAGTCTCCTTCAGTTGCTTGTCCAGCATGGTGACATTGCTCCTGGCAGAGATATAGAGTTTCATGTCGCTTTCATAGTCCTTGTTGACCACAGCCATATACAGGTGTCCCGCCTTCCTGAAAGTTGAGATGAGGGCACCCTGACGGCCTACGACCTTCAGTTTCCTGATGTTTGCAGGAATGCGCTGCAGTTTTGTGGTGCCTGCGGGTATCTTCAGCAGGTGGTTGACGGTCAGCACCTCGGCCTTGTCGAACAAGGGCAGCACGCCGCGCAACTCCTGATTCATACGCTTGACCAGTGTGTAGGTCTTGGTACGCTGGCCGTCAATGCCGATGGGACCGTCGTGGAAATCCCACTCTTTAGTCACCTTGGGTGTCCAGTAGGTGAAATATTCGATAGCCTGGGCACCGTATGCCAAGTCGGAATAAACTTGCAGGCGCAGCATTTCGTTGGTGGGTTGTGGATAGTCCAGATGCGGTGTGCAAAGGGCAAAAGCCCAGAAAGGCTTACCCGTTCGCAGGCTCTGCTGACGGATATCTTCCAGACACGAATACCATGTGGGACGAATGCCTGACTTCATGATGGGATAAAAGTCGAAGGAGATGAATGGCAGTCCAATAGTCGCTGTCTGTTGCAGATAGTCTTTGTATGGCGGCATCTTGATTTCCCTGGGCATGCCGTCGCCATAGTTGGGCAACAGGTTGACGTACGTGGGCTTCTTAGTGTCGTGCTTGGCCATAGCCTGATAGCGTCGCGTTGTCTCAGGAATGTCCTTGGGCCAAGGCTCGTCCTGCAGGAAGTAGCCATAGAGTGCTGGGTGGTTTTTCAGTCGTGGAATGCCCACATGAGGCTGTACGGACACCCATCCGCTGCTGATAATGAGCTGGATATCGCTTTTCTGGGCGTCATCCAGTATGCGGAGAAGCGTGTCCACAGGGGTGTCATCGTAGAAACAGATAGACACGTCGAAGCCAGCCTCCTTGAACTCCTTGAAGCGGTTGACATTCGAATGCTCCAAAGGAATACCGTAGTAGGCTACGATGGGTATCTCAGCCTGTGTCTGTAAGATAGTTAACAGCAGAAAGATAGTGCATATCATCTTTTTCAGTCTGCTGATGATGGTTTTCCAATCGTATTCAGACAGTTGTTGAGGGTTTACTGTCTTGGGTTCTTTTATCATGTTCAGAATTGTTTGTTGCCAATCGTGTGGGTTATATCCTTCCACCGTTACTGCGCCGTCCTTGCCGTTGGCCACCTCAATCATAGCGGTGTTGTGGGCTGTTACCACAGGACAACCACACAGCAGTGCCTCAATTTGAGGCATACCAAGCCCCTCCATTAGTGCTGCCGAGACAAAGCAGTCAGCACAGCTGTAAAGCATGGCCAACTCTTCGTTGGTAACAAAGCCACAGAAAATTGTAGATGCCTTGGGGAACTCAGGTGCTTCTATGATGTCCTTGATGTCGGTACTTTTCCAACTCTTTCCACCTACAACCACTAATTGAATGCCATGTTGCTGATAGAGTTCAGGAATGATACCTAACAGGAACTTCAGATTCTTTCGTGGTTCCAGAGAACCGACAAAAAGGATGTACTTGCTATGGATGCCGTATTTCTGTCTGAGGTTCTGATGATCAGCGTCGGAAAGGATTCTGGGATAGAACACATGCCTGTCGACGGCTCCACCCACAAAGATGTCGTGAGCACGACGTTGGGGGAAGTATTCCTCCACCTTCGACTTGGTATAATGTGAATTGGCCCACAGATAGTCGGCTTTCTTGATGGCCTGTGCAAAGAAAATGCTGGTTGCCAGACGGTTGGTCCACGACATGGTGTGTGCCATTTCGATATTGACAACATCGTGGACAGTCACCATCGTCTTCACCTTCGAAGGAATGAAGTAGGGCAGGTGAGGTACTGGCGAATAATAGAGGTCGATAGCCAGTTTGCGACACAGACGGGGTACCAGCCACTGCAGGATGATGATGTTGGGCAGTCTTTTGGGGAATCGCTTCGCGTAGTCGAGCAACTTGATGTTGTCAGGTAAGGGCGGCAACTCGTATCTGGCATCAAGACCCTTGGGAAGCAGAATATAGAAGGTGTCGGCGTCACATTGTTGTACCCACTCCAAGATGGCACTGGTAAAGAATGTACCAACGCCAGCAGAGTAAAGAGACCAGATGCGACCGTCGACGAGAATGTTCATATTTTTAAATATTGATAGATACGAAGAGTTGTTTGACGAATGTCCACTTGTCGTGAAGCGATACGTTGGGATTTAACCAGACGGTTTGCCTCAGCACAGGATGGATGATACGATACAGATAATACTTCCAACGCGGTTCTGTCAGTTTGAAATAAATGAAGAGGCTCCGCTCCTGCCGATAGGTGTCGCGAATGAATTTCGACTTGTTGCCAGCCTTGCCACTTTCCCCTTCAAGATGAACAATCTGAGGACCGTTCAGGAGAACGTTGTCGAAGCCATGCAACTGGAAACGATGCTGCATCTCCGACTCTTCGTAATACATGAAGAAAGCAGGATGGAAAGCACCACATGTATCGAGCACCTGACGACTGACAAAGAGGTCGGCACCAGTAACGTAGTCTACCTTCATCCACTGCTCAGGGTATTCGATAGCTGGTTGGTGGTATAGACGTAATCCTTTCAGAATAGGAATCCAAAGGAACTTCTGGAAGTCGTTGCCCATCTTTGGGAACTGTCCGTAGGAATGAATGCGATTGCCTTGTCGGTCTTCCAAGATACATCCTAAAGCCCCCAGTTTGCCTTGATACTGTTTGGCAAAGTCGTAGAGCATTTTGATGGCATTGTTCTTGAGCAGGGTGTCAGAGTTAAGGAAGAAGATGTATTCTCCTTTCGCTTGTTCCAACCCCTTGTTGTTAGCCCTCCCGAAGCCCAGATTTTCGCCAGTAGAAATAAGGGTTATGCGGCTGTCGGCGGATAATGCCTCTATAGATCCATCGGTAGAACCATTGTCAACGACAATAATCTCATAATCAATACCGATAGTCTGTTCTATTATGCTATCAAGGCACGGTCTTAGAACATGCAGCGTATTGTAGTTGACGATGATGATAGATATATCTGCTATTTTGCCCATATTCCTTTTGCTTTGCCGTTGATGAGTTTATAGAACTGGATGCGGTTGACGATGAGGCCTGGAATATTCACCAGACACATCACCAACATAAACCAAATGATATCGTGAGACAACTGTGTTGCCAGATATGCCAATGGGATAAACAGGACGGCTGCTGCTGTGGTAAAGATTAGCTGCAGGCGCAGTTTGCCGATACCATTGATGAAATAGCTGTAGCGCATGCTATATATCAGTATGAAAATATAGACTGCCATCACAATACTCATCTTGATATCAATGATGGTCTGACGGTCTATCCAAATGGCATAGATTGTGTCTGACAAAACGACCATGATGATGAGACATATCATGATACCAATAATCATCAGTCGCAGCTTCCGTGTGGCATTACGAATCCAATCCATATCGTTTCGCTGGTAGGCATCGGTCGTCGCATTCCAGAAAGGCATGCAGATAACTGTAAATGCAACAAGCATCAGGCTGAAGTAGCGATAGGTAATCTGATATGGTGTGACTAAGGAGGGAGTAAACAATTTGGATATCAGAAGATTGGAGGTCATAAACAGTATGACACTCGAAATCTGCATGATAAAGAACTGTACCCCCATATTGATAACCGCACGGGCTTCCTTGAAATTGATGAGCTTGAAAGACGGACGCAGGTGTGGGTATTTATAGAAAAAGGTGTAAGGGTAAGCAAGCAGATAGACGAGTAGGGGGGCAGCAGTATTCACCAGTGCAATCAGCATCAGCGAATGGCTTCCTGAATAGAGTACGATATAGGTGCCGATAAGTGCCACCGTCTGCCCTAACGCTATCAGCAGGTTGCTGACAGCAGGCAACTGGAGTCCCATATAGAAGTTGCCGATTAACTTGAAGACAAACGATGTGCATACAAGTATTACCGTCACCATGAGAACCTGCTCAAGATGAGGAGCCTTGTCAGGTGTTGCATTGAATATCTGGTAGGGATTGCCTACCATAATCAATAGTAACAGCACGAGCATGACAGGAATTATGATACTGGTCAGCATGGCAAAGGTTGAGGATACCAGGGAACGGGTACGCTCATGCTCGCCGTGTGCCATATATTCTGCCACCTTGTTGCGGAGTCCGTTGCCCAGTCCGATATCCATATTGTCAATCCATAGCAGCAGACTGCTGATGGTCAGCCAAATACCGTTATTATATTCTCCCAGACAATGAAGTGTAGCAGGAACCATCAGCAAGACAATGACTGCCGACCATCCCTTGATGACAAAGGATGCCAGAATGTTCTTCTGCAAAAGGGAAGAACGCTGTTGGTTGCTGATACTCTTCTCGTTACTCATTCCATGGCAAAATCTAAGAGCTCCCAAACGAATAGCGTGTAGAAAAATTCTATGGCACCAATGACACAGACCGCTATCTTTCCGTAGTGTTGTGGACGTATTGTATAACAGACACAAGGGAATAGTGCCAACTCAACGATACCCAGTAATTCGTGCAGTCGGGCTGCTACAACAGAAATAGATGAGAGGGCAAAGAAACAGACCATCGAATAGGCTGTAATCTTTAGTAATAATGGCAATGCAGGGCACTTCTCCAGAATCGTGTCATAGAAATAGAGTGAGTAGAGAATGATAGCGTACTGAATCCAGATAAACAAATTCTTCAGCGTCAGTTCTTCGAAGATGCCTCTTTCCGTCAATGCCTTATACATCTCAATCTTGTCCTGAATATAGGGTATCGGCAGCGCAGAGATGAAATCGTAGTGAAGCAAAAACATAACGACTCCTATCGGGGTAATGCCAATAAGAATGTATTTCCATATCTTCGACAAATTGTTACTGAAAAATAAGATGGGATAAAATGCAAACGACGAATAATGGAATACGTTGGCAATCAGGAAATATACGACGGCTCTTTTCTTATTACCTTCAGAGAGGGGTTTGATAGCTAACAGAAGCATACCAGATGCTATCGCTGCTCGAATCTGTATGAAATCGTGGAGCACGTAATAGTTGCCGATATAGATGACTAACGGCAGGAAGAACCAGGGAGAGAGTTGCCTGAGGGCATAAAACTTAATCGTAATGCCCAAGATGGCGTAAAATAGGAACAGATAGTGGACGTCGTCTGTGAAATTCCTGATGATTTCTGACAAAAACATAAACGATGCTTCTACCAGCAATTTCGGATTGTTGCTGTTACTCTTAAAAATCGTTTCGTAGTTCTCTGAGTCAGGGTCTACACCGATTGTCCTGAATGCACAAAAGAGTATTAGGAAGATACATAGTCCCCAATATGCATATTTATTATAGTCCCCGAGATACTCTTCCAGAAAGATCAGAGAGACGATAATAATAAACAGCAACAGGAAGGTATATATCATTGTCTACGTAATATATAGAATGATGTGCCTGCAAAGGTAAGCAATACGATGAATGCTACAAAAACCATGCGTTTGGGCTCAGATGGCTTGATAGGCACAGAGGCACCTTTGATGACGGTAAAGGCAGGTGTGCGCTCCTGAACTTTTGCTTTGGAAGCCTGCATCTGTGTATTAAGGGTGGTATAGGCATTAAACCTCAGCTGCAGGTCGTTTTCCATATCCTCCAGTTTCAGTTCAAGACTCTTCAAGGCTACCTTCGTATTGGCATCAGCCATACTGCCGTATCGTTGACGAGCCTTCTCGTAATCCTGTTTGGCTTCCATCGTCAGCTTCAGGTAATATTCATAATCGGTACGGGCTTTGCTGGTACGATATTCTGTGATAAAATCCTGAAGGCGTTCCTTGACAGAGTCACCAATGGTCTTACAGATTAATGCATCTTGGTCTTTAATGCTGATACTGATAACAGCAGTCTTTTTGTCGAAATCTATCTTGATTTTATCCCTGATACTACCTGCTATATCATCTTCATCCTTTGAAAGATTGTAAGGGTCAAGGATACCTGCCTCTCCTTTTTGTTCTTTCTTGAAAAGATTTTTGCACCAGTCTATAGGTACCATCCATATAATGGGCTTTTGATGCTTTTTCAAATAGTCATGGTATGTTGTCTTGATGCTTCCGTCTTTACTCTTTATACGTACATTGAAAAGACTGGTTACAAATCCGTTGTCTTCCATCAGGTCAGGGTAAAGCAGGGGAGTGATGGCATCATTGCTCTGCAAATTGTCCAAGTCAAATCCAAAAGAAGATGCCAGTGACCCCAGCGTACTACTCATGGAAGTCCCTCCTAATTCTGGGGCTAACTTGATATCTGTGCTATAGTAGCGTGGAAATCCCAATATATATAAATAGGAAACGACAAAGGCAATGGGCAGCGTCTTGACAAAGAGCTTTTTCTTGGCCCACAGCTTTTTGGATATATCAATGATGTCAATAACCTTGAGTTCTTTCTTGTTTTCTTCCATAACTTCTTACATCTTACATCATCCATCTTACTTCGTCAAGTTAGCTATAGTGGCAATCATGGTGGCAATAGAGGCTGTGCTTGAGCCGATACTCAGAATCTCTGGCAGACTCATACCACGACGACGTGCCTTGGTGGGAACCACAATCTGACAGCCGGGACGGGGCTTGTGTTTACGGTCAGCGCGGGCCACCATACCATTCATATAGATAATAACAGTCATCGACTTCTTGCCAGTCGAGGTAGTGCCGCCAGCCAGATTGATATAGTAGTCCGTACTCTTACCATCCTTATAATATACGGTATTGGGGAAGAGTACCTCACCATTGATTTTTACAGTACCATCATAGCGCGGTACCACAATGCGGTCGCCTTCACGCAGGATGGGATCGTCGTCAGTACCAGGATTCTTCAGGGCTTTCTCCAGCTCGATACCTACGGGATAGGTGGCATTGGTCAGCAGCTTCTTGATGTCAATGGAGTCGTTTCCTGAGTTGCGTTGGGCGGTACGCAGCACGATTTCCATCTGGTCGCGCTCCTCTGGTGTCATCTGGCGCAGCAGCTTGGTACCTTCTGCGTAAGCTCGTTTAGTCAGACCACCAGCTTGTTTAACAACATCACTCAAACGCTGTCCTTTATTCGTCAGTGCGTAGTTGCCTGCAAACTGTACCTCTCCTTCGATAATCACGTTCTGCTGTTCGTTATAATCGGGTGAACGACGTACGTAAACCTCATCGAACGGCATTAGTGTGAAGTCGGGCTGATCGGAAATCGTGAAATCTGGATTGAGCTTGAAACTAAAGTTCTGGGCTATTTGGTCACCTGCCTCTGTAGAGTTGGGGTTGGTAATGCGACGTGCCACGTCAACTTTTGCCAACGATGCAGCCTCCGTAGGACCGCCAGCTTGTATAATCAGATCTTCAATGGTTTCGTTCTCAGCAAAACGGTAAACACCAGGATATACCACCTCACCATTGATGGTTACTGTTTTCTTCTCGTTGCGTTCCTGCCGACCAGCCACGTAGATAACATCCTCGTTGCGTATGGGAACATCAGGTACTGTACCTTCCAAGATGCCACGAATGTCAAGACTCATCATCTCAAGTGAGCGGTCTGCCTTTACTCGATGCATCACGGCATGTTGAGAGATGGCATCTTCGGTAACACCTGCTGCAGCCTCTACCAATGCCTTGACAGTATTGATTTCGCCACCTACCTGATACATGCCAGGTCGGAATACTGCACCACGAATTTCTACCATATTCTGATAACGGTTCAGTGTGGAGTCGACGCTGACACTGTCTTCATCCATCAACTTAAACTCGCTCATATCGAATTCGCCAATGCTGAATACTGAGTAGCCAGCACCTGCCTTACGATTCACGCGGATAGCCTTGGTATAGGCGTCGCCAGTGAAACCACCAGCATAGCGGAGTAGGGTGGCAGCACTCTCAGTCGTCTTCATCTCGTAGAACATAGGACGTTTTACCTTACCAGTAATATTGACCAATGCTTCGTAGGGGCTGACGGTAATGACGTCATTGTCTTGCAGACGTACGTCACCACTGAGCTTACCATTCAGCAGGAAATCGTAGACGTCGACATTCGATAGCAATTTGCCCTTGCGGTATACCTTGACATTTCGAAGCGTACCGATTTCGTTTGGACCTCCAGCCATATAAAGTGCATTATAGACGGTGGCAAAGGCCGACATGGTGTAAGTACCAGGTATCTTTACTTCGCCCATCACGCTGATGGTAATGGTACGCGTCTGTCCTAAGGTCAGTTCAATACTTGAACCTTGATAGCGTGGGCCTAAAACGCGCTTGAGTTTGGCTTTAGCCTGACTGACGCTGAGTCCGCCCAACTTGATGACGCCAATACCCTCGATGGTAATGGTGCCATCGGGAGAGACGGTCTCTGTAACACTTTCCTGTGATGCTCCCCAGATATCTACGTTCACAGCATCGCCAGGACCGAGTACATAATTCTGAGGCGTGGCAAGGTTCATAGAACTCTCGAAGGTCAGATTCTTGTTGTTAAATACATCGTGACCGAATATCTTGCGCTTTTCAGGCTTCTTCTTCTCTAATTCGTATTTGAGGGAGTCAGGCATCATGAAGTCAATGGCTTCGTCCATCTCAACAAAGTCCTTGTCTTCGTCATTATACGTATGACGCTGAATCTGATTCGATTTCTTGGTATCTTTGACACGGAACTGCGATGCGTTCTTCTTGTCTTTCTTTATCTGCTCCTCGCGCTGGTCGCCATTGGCCTCGCGCATACGATTCTTCATGGCCTTCGAACCTGCCGTGATGTCCTCAGCACCAAGAGAACCGTTCTTGATTTGTTTCTGATACTTCTTTTGGATACGACGCAATTGATCGATAGTGACACCACGTTGCATCAACTGAGTGACTATCTGTTGGCGCGATACACCTTTGGCGTTCTGCTCAATCACATAATCCATAATCTGATCGTCGGTCATTCCCGACTGTGCCCAGCCTATCGTGACAGCAAAGGCCAGACAAGCTATAATGGTAGATAATCGTTTCATAAGTACGCGTACATGTTATTTATATAGTAAAACACGACAAAGTGCAAAATATTGTGCAAAAGTACAATTTTTTTAGGAAAAACATGACGATTAATAAAAAAAATGTTTATCTTTGCATTCGCTAAGTACAAAATCATATTGGGGTTGACTGGATTTGACAGCAAGATGAGATGGTACGTAAGCATGCGGAGTGACGACTGTGGACTCCTAAATCACGTCGGTCAGAAAATTAATTGGCGAAACACGTTACGCTCTCGCTGCCTAATCGAAGTACAGTAGATTACTGGCTTTATTCTCTTACAAGGTGAGAGAACGAGACATCGCTCCAAGGATGTTGTTCCGAATCTGAGGACTCAGCGGTGCAGGTAAATCGGAAATAGTCTGTCGGGTGCTCCGACTGTCAGATGAAATCTTAGGAGATAAGGGTGCAATTGGTGGTCCGGGTCTTGTTGCATCACGAAAATGAAGGCCGGAATAAGCATGTAGAAAGCGTATGGTTTCCTTGTTTGGACGAGGGTTCGATTCCCTCCAGCTCCACCACCCTCCAAAACATAGGCCGCTAATCCTCAACGGGTTAGCGGCTTTTTTATGCCCAGAGTCCCCAACTTTTTGTTTTTTCGGGGACGCTTTCGGGGACGCAAATTGGTTTAGATTGAACCCTATTTTGCAATTGTTTTCTTATTTCTTTACATAATTGAAATGATAAAAAAACTTAAAAGTTTGATAACAACGTGCTTTTCACCAATTTTTTCTTTTTTCTTGTCATTTTTGCTATTTACATGCTTTTACATGAAATTACATGTTAAGGTTGTATTCCAATGATGTCATGGGTTATGAAATTACCCATTTTTGCATGCTTTTACATGATACGGTTCAAGAGTACCTGTTAGTGAAATCTCAGATGACCACTCCATTTTTTATGAAAGTACATGTTTTTACATGAAATTACATGTTAGGGTTCGTGGCGATTTCTAAAAATGCGTATAAAATGAAGGTGTGAAGTTGCCAAATCCCTTCCGATAATTGAAATTTTCCAGATTTGCTACCCTAGGATTGTATGACAACGATTCACACCTATATACCTTTATATAATTAGCGTGGAAATAGTTCTTGCTGCTTATAAACCTGCTTGTAGTTTTTTGGCGGCTCAATTGACCAGCCGTATTCCTTCAGATTCTCTTGAAGAGCATATTCTATGATGTTGTTCCGCTTGTATTGCTTAGTTCCCTTCTTGAACTTCGGCTGTTTCTCCTTTTCCAAGATCACCTGGATCACCTGTGTATAGCTGTCATAACACAGTCTGGCCTCCTTGTTTATTATTCCCATATAGTACGTCAGTTCACGTTTGCTTAGGTACTTCGAGAGCAATGAAATGACGATTTCCTCCTGCCTATCAGCACCGTAGAAGATATTTGAATGCAGCTTCTGCTGGGGCGTTTTACGTTTTTTCTCAACGTATTCTGGTTCATACGGCCACAATTCTTCATCGCCTTTCTGCCAAGGCCTGCAAAGCCCTTCCTTCGGATTCTCCCGTGTATAGACGTAGATGATGATCGATGATGTCTTACCGCCCTTGCCTTTCCGAGGCCCAGCCTGATAGTCAAACCACACGTTAGAGGCATGGAACATAAACAGATCGTAAAGCTCGTTCTGAGCCACCTGAAGGATATTGCTTCGTATGTCCTTATAGCTCTCATACGAAGATTCCTGCAGCACCCGTCCCGTCTTCTTATCCCTGATTTCATTCAGGTTGAACAGCACCCGGAAATACTCCATTGCGATCGGTACCACGCGCTTCTTATACACGTTTCCAGTCGTTTCCTCCTGACCGTCGCTGAACCTGTAGTCGCCGCCGTACTTGCAGCACAGCTCATACAGCTTCTGTGTGTACTTTGACCTCAGCCGCATAGCCGTGCCGAGGTCGAACGTCGTGAAGTTCTGTGTCAGGTTGATTAGCAGCGGCATAATCTCCGGCGAGATTCGGATGGCGTACATGTCCTTCTCCTCATCGTAGAAGAACGTGTCCACCCAGTGAATGCGGCCCACGATAACGCTGCCGTTAGGCTTGTGATAAGTGATCGGGAAGAACTTCATGCCCAGTTTCGTGAGCACGTCGTATGTGTACCTGATGTTCTTTTGGCCGCCTATGATTCCCAGGTCGCGGTCGGTCATGTAAAAGTACAGCTCCTTCCAGTTTTCCGGCACATTCAGGCCGTTCTCCACGTATTTATGCTTCACCACGCCCGTAATGAAGTACATCACCCGCCTCTCCAGCAGGCTACAGGAGATAGGTGAACTGATAAGGTCGTTGCACCATGTTACTGGTTCGTGTTCGATCGAGGCCAGTTCCGCAAGCCTGATCGTATCTTGTTTCTGCCGAGGCATAATCTTCTTTTGCTATTTCCGTAGCTACGGATGTTCATCATTCATGCTTTGCTCTACCCGACGGATCGCAGTCCGCTTCCGACGGCTACTCTCCGACTGGCTCTTGTTACGAAATCAAAGTAAAGCACAAATTAAAGTCGTCCGTAACTAAGACGCTGCAAAGATAGTGTTTTTCCCCGAAACCACCAAATTGCCCGAGAGCTGTGTCCCGTGCTAAAAACCTCCTAACTTCGATAACTCTTAGTCCCTGCTACAGGTTTACACCCGACGTTGCCTAAAAACCTCCTAACTTTGACTGTCCGATGCTAAAAACCTCCCAACTTCCGTCTAACAACCTCCTAACTTCGTGCTAAAAACCTCCTGACTAAACTCTCGGAACCCCGATAAACAGGCTATTCCAGCCCTCCGTAAATAAAGCTTAATAAATATATATATAAATAAAGCTTTATGAACTTTCGACTTTTTGGGAAGGAAAAACGTTGGGATCGTGTTGGGTTGATGGTTGACTTAACGGTTCATGGCAGCATCTCAGCGCCCGACTCCGAACACGAAGCCAAACACCTTTAAGATGCCCCTCAAAACCAATCCCACTGCCGAGAGGATGGCGTGTGTCACTGTATAGAACAGCACGAAGAAGAAACTAAATATCATCATAGCACTTTCGATTTTACGATTCAACTTCAGACCTCTACAGAAGCCCGATTCTACCTACAAAATTACAAAAAAAATCTGAGATATGCAACTTTCCGAGCCTCTTTCTTCTTCCCCAAATGTATTATTTCCAAATAAATTTCCGTTTCTCATAGATAATTGCTATCTTTGCAAGAAAGTGTCGGTTCCAGTCCTGTCCGATGGCAGCGTCTTAACACCGGCTCGAAGGCTATATATCTTGAAACGTCACCGATTTTGACGCCGCCATGGACTGACCTGGCTACCATGCAGCAGACTGCGTGGTTAAGTTACGGATCTGATTCAAATTTTTGAGATATATGCCAAATACAAAGAATTTCAGCCTCCGCGTCCGTATTCTCGACGGACTTCTCCAGCAAAGGAAAGGCGTGTCCATTCAGGACTGCCTTCGAGTGATTAACCATCGTCTTGCGGCCAGAGGAATCCCACCCGTCACGTCGAAAGACACAATTCTGAAGGACATGACCGAGATGGCCAATGGTGACTATGTCAACATTGAGAGTTTCCATGATCCTTTCGATGGTCGTATCATTCGCTATCGATATGAACGGGCAGACTTCTCCATCTATTCCAATTCGCTCTTGGAAGATGAAATTAAGGAAATCCAAGGTGCTCTTGAAATCCTCCGTCGTTTCGATGGTATGCCCCAGATGGAATGGATAAGAGATCTATGTTCCCGCTTTGATGTATCGATCAATACCCCTGACAAGCCTGTCGTGGAGTTCGAGGATTCCGATACAGTCTTTGGCCGTGAGTTCTTCACCGGCCTGTTTCATGCCATCGTTGATAAACGACCTATATTCCTCGATTACCAGCGGTTCGGTAAGAAGCCTCGCACTCATCTGCTCTATCCCTATTACCTGAAGCAGTTCAAGCAACGTTGGTATCTTGTAGCCAAGAATGCTCATCATCTGGATTCCATATCATCCTATGCCCTTGACCGCATGGTTTCCTTTCATCCTTCTCTGATAGATGAGTATGTTCCTATCGATATTGATGTTCATGACTATTTCAAGGATGTCTATGGCATCGCCCGGATGGAAGGTGAGCCGCAGATTATTAAGTTCCATGTAGATAAACATGAATTGCCTTATCTCCAGACCCGTCCCATTCATCACAGCCAGAAGATTGTCGGTAGAGACAAGACGGGTGTGTTCATGACGATCATAAACCTCTGTTTTTCAAAAGTCTTTCCACGATGTCCTTATAGATTCTAAAGCCATCTTCTTCTTGAACTTTAGCCATCTTGTTTTGGCTTTCACCTTTCTCCACCTGCTCTCCACGCAGCATGTCGTAGGTGATAAAAGTCTTCATCTCGCTATTGCCGTCAGGCAGTTCTCTCCCCAAACCGACACCACTTGGGTAAGCACAGAAGATGCCATCGGGATACTTCTCACTGCCTTGTGCATCGGAATTGAGATGATAGTTCTTCATGATCCAATCCTTCATCACTTCCATTTTCGGCATATCGAGGGGTAAGCCTGTCCTCTCCCTATATCTGTCAAAGAAATGAGGAGTAAAGAAAGCCTTCTCTGCCTTTGCCATAGGATTGTAATCAAGATGCATGAAGCCTACGAGATGGAAGCCGTCAGACTGGCGGTAAACCCCAAAATACATGCAGTCGAGCAATCGCTGTTTCTTTGTCGTTTGCCAGTCCCGGCTCAGCATGAATATCATATAGTCGATACCTCTATTGCCGCTCACCATCACAGGCGGGAAAATCTTCAGTCCCTTGGGTTTTGTCTTTATCAGAATACGCCAATACTTCGACTGAAGCGCATCAATCTGATGAAACACAAAAGCTTCATCAAGGTCAAGCACCCTGACAATATCGTTATAGTCGAATGTATCTGTAATGATTGCCGCCATATCTTTTTATCAATTCGTTGGCAAAATTACGAAGAATAATCCAAAAATTGCACACTTGGTGCATTTTTGTTCCCGAAATCTTTTTCGCGATCAAAATGGATGAGACTGATATTGGGTAGGGAAATCCATTTCCTTATCAAAGTATTTTGATGGCGACATTGATGTCGCTACCAAAATATAACTTTTTGGTTATCAATATGTTTGCTTAACAAAATAAAAGAGGACTGGCAGCGCAGATGTCTGTCAGTCCTCAATGATAGGAGTTGCTAAAATCCTCAGAATGCTATCGGGCCGTGGCCCATGCACGAGGTCGTTCCTAGGGCGGTCAGAGCCGCCGTCAGGATTGATACGATGACCTGTATGATGGTCTTCCAAGTTTCTTTTTTCATGGTATCAGATGTTTTAAGGGTTAATAACTTGGAGGGAGCCGAGGGCTCTCAGCCCCCTCCGTTAGCTTAATTGCCGTCACCGAAGTCTAAGTCGCTGGGTTCAGAGTTGACCTCCAGCACGGTTCCCTTCGTCGGCATCACGAACGAGCCAGTGTAGGTTCCGTCGTTCTCGGTCAGCGTGATGCTGTTGCCGTTGACCTTGGCCGTGGGCACCTTGCCAGCTGCAGGCACAACGCTGATGTTCACGTTAGAGCCAGAGGCTACGTTGTCGTTGCTGTTGATCTCCTGCTCGCTGTCGTCGGTCACGGTTGAAGTACCGCTTCCGTACTTGTAGATGACCAGACGATAGTTACCAGCTACACCGCTTTCACCGCTGCCGCTCTGCGAACCGCTGTTGCCACCCGTGTTCGAACCACTGCCACTGTTCTGCGAACCGCTGCCAGAGCCTCCGTTGATGGTGCCTGTGCCGCTCTGTGAGCCGCTGTTCTGCGAATCGCCGTTGCCGCTGTCACCGCCATTAGAGTCGTCTCCGTTCTCGCTCTCGTCGCTCTTCAGGAGCGAGTCGATGTTGATAAATTCGGCCTTCTTCAGGAACTCGCGGCTGGAGATGTTCTCCTCCGTAGTCTGCTCGGGCAGGAAACGGATGTGGAGAGCCTTCAGGTGCTTGTTCACATTGAAATCCTCCTTCTTGGCGGCTCCGTTC
>Ga0256407_10004678_pt1 | contig 22603 bp, 31 predicted proteins | sample RumenRJG_04DNA_FD_193489 | JGI IMG/M metagenome (GOLD analysis project Ga0256407, IMG submission 193489) | Bovine rumen microbial communities from Lethbridge, Alberta, Canada - RJG_04 | ecosystem: Host-associated > Mammals > Digestive system > Stomach > Rumen | place: Canada: Alberta... | reverse complement strand
GAAAAGACAGACAAACAGGAAGAAGACGAGTTCTCTTACCCCGTTGGTATGGTGGATGAACTGAACCTGTTTCCCATGGATTTTGAGGAGTTTCTTTGGGCGATGGGCAATGACATTCTCTCGCAGGAGATTCGTTCCCACTATGAGGCCAACGAAGCTATGCCGGCATCGGTGCATTCCCTGGCGTTGGATCTTTATCAAAAGTATCTTGTTGTAGGAGGCATGCCCGAGAGCGTGCAGAAATGGGTGGACACACACAGCTATCTGGAGTGCAGGACTGTTCAGCAGTCTATATTGGTTGGCTACAATGCCGATATGGCCAAATACGCCAAACCCGCAACTACCGTGAAGATAAGGGCCTGTTTTAACAGCATTCCGGCCCAGTTGGCAAAGGAAAACCGCAAGTTCCAATATAAGCTTGCCATGAAAGGCGGTACGGCCAAAATATTCGGAGAAGCCATTGAGTGGCTCATTCTTGCCGGCACCGTACATAAGTGCAAACTGATTACACACGGCTTCATCCCTATCTCGGCCCAGGAGGACGACAGCGATTTTAAGATTTACATGTCCGACGTGGGACTTCTGAATACCAAGACGCAGATGCCGGTTCAGATGCTGCTGAGCGCCATAGAGACCGACAATACCTTCCTCGGATCCGTCGCTGAAAATTATGTGGGACAGGCACTTGCAGCCAATGGCATAGCACTCCGTTATTGGAAGAATGACAACACACAGGAGGTCGAATTCATCCTACAGGACGGGATGAACGTGATACCGGTGGAAGTCAAAAAGGGTAAGAAGGTGGATGCTATCAGCCTGAACAATTTCAAAAAGACCTACAATTGCCCTTTCGCTTATAGAATCTCCGGAAAGAATTTCGGGTTTGCAAACGGAATCAAGGCTGTTCCTCTGTATGCTGTCTTCTGTATTGAAGCGAATGGGGACCTTGAATAAAGGCAAGAGCCCCAATGCCGATAGACCCTCGCGATGGTGAAGGTGTGGGAGAAATGGACGCAATTTAGTTCTTGCCCTCGCAGAGATGCGGGGGCAAATTTTTTTCAACTTTTTTCGAATTTTTGAGCCTTCGATTCTATATTATCACCGTAATAATAAAGATTCGATATGCAAAAGATTCAAAAGTTCCAGTTCAGTCACATTTATCGCGCCCCCAAGTCCACCAAAACCTATGAACTCCTAGATCGTTCCGGCCACCACCTCACCTTCCGGGTCCGGAATCCCAAAACAAAAGATTCCTGGAAACAAACCTCCACATCTACCTATAAAGCCGACCTTTCCGGCGCCTTCGAAGAAGTTCTGTTTTCTGACGGAGTCCGCCTCCGTTCAGATTCCCTGCTCGTTGATCGTAAAAAGCTCAAACGAGTAGAGCAGATTCCTCAGCAAGGGATCATCGACTTAATAGCCATTCTGGCCGCCTAAGATTAAATGCCTATGTTCCAGTTTCATTCATTTCAAGTCGGCAGCGCCGTGTATTACGTTCTGTTTGACGAGCCCCGCTACAGAATCCGAAAGACCCGCATAGCCGAAATAACGAAACGGCCTTCATCGCGCCTGTATTTTGACAAATACCATTACCGCTGCGAGGACGGATACTCGTTCGAGTCCGTGGAGGCCCTTGTCCCCAGCTTTGTCTTCCTCACCAGGAAGGAAGCCATTTCCTTCGTCATTGAGCGCCTTCACTCTGACCTTGAGTATGAAAAGAACTACATCGTCAATGTCCGTCAGCGGCTGGAGCAGCTCCGGGCCTCCCTTCGGGTTTACACCGCCGCTTCCGCAGGCCACGAGAATGCCCCGGCTAATATGACTTACGCCTATTACATCGACGATGACGACGACCGCTATGTCATCCGAAGGACCTCCCTGAAACGGCTCTTCGGAGACCTCTGCCCCGGAGCCGACTTCAACTCCCTCGGTTGCCGCGACCTTGGAAACGGCATCCGTCTGTCCTACATCTGCCGCAGCAAGGAGCAGGCAGCCTACCACATCACGCAGTTCCTTCGCGCAGACATCGCCCGCCAGGAAATCATCCTTGCCACAGCCGAAGATGAGTTGGAACAGACCCAACGCTCCATCAAACTCTATGAACATTATCTAGAATCTGACTAGCAATGAAAACAAAATTTGATTTTGTCGTCAGTGGCAAAAAAGATATCCTTGACAACTTGCAGGCCCACGCCACTCTCATCCAGAAGTTCACCGACGGCTCCTTCTTTAACATCACGAATGTAAGCCGCTCCGAAGATAAGGCCCAGCTCTTTGTCCGCATTGAGGACGAGGCAGCTAAGGCCGAGCGGTTCAGAGACTTGATTCATAACAGATTCCCCGGATTAAGAGCCATGATGGTCCGTATCAGCAAAACCACAGACAACGATGGAAAGTAAAAACGAAGAAAAGACTATCCTCCAGTTGATGGAGATTCTCTCCGAGAAATCTAACGATTCCAAGCTCGGAGAGGAGTTCTGGGCCGAAAACGGTGCCGAAGCAGCTGAACTTGCCAACCGTCTTGCCTTAACGCCGAAACAGGCTGTCCTTTTGTCCATCTGCCTTCGCCGTGGCCCCCGCCGCGTAGAGTTCAGCGACATTGCCAGTCACCTGGACATCAGCAATATCCGTGCGCTGGGATACAGTGATGACGTCAACGCCCTTATTCGTGCCAAGTACCTTTCCGAAGAACAGTGCGCCTCCCTTGCATCGGCCTACGACCTTTCTGGCGGCCAGATGGAAAACGTCGCCCGCAAGTTCTCCATCAACTCCATCCTCTACGGCGGTGAGAAGAGTCCCATGGACATTCTTCACGCCTACTGCAACGCCGAGCGCCTTGACAACCAAACCACCCGAAGAATAGGTTTCTGATATGGGCAAAGAACTCAGACACTGGTTCAAAATGTACCTCCTGGACATCCTCTGCGGGATGGTTTTCTGGGGACTAGTTTTCGCAATTGGCGTAGGCATTGCTATGCTCCTTGCAAATAATTGATTATATTTGTTAACCGCTAATAAACCAAGAATTGTTATGGCCCTTTCTATCTCTCCGGAAAAAGGACTTTTTGTCAAGAAAACAGTATATGTGGATATGGACGGCGTCCTGGTCGATTTCAACTCGGGTGTTAACCGTCTGAGTAATGCCATGTTTAAACAGTATTCAGGAAGAGTCAAGAATGCCCCTGGTATCTATTCATTGATGGATCCCATGCCCGGAGCAATAGAGGCATTGAAAAGGCTCCGCGAAAAATACGATATTTATATCCTTTCTACGGCTCCCTGGGACAATCCTTCAGCTTGGTCCGATAAGTTGAACTGGGTGAAGCTGAATATGGATGAGTACTATGTCAAGCGCCTTATTCTCACTCATCACAAGAATCTGCTGAATGGCTCATTCCTGATTGACGACAATGACACGCACGGAGCCGGTCAGTTTGGAGGTGAACTTATTCGATTAGGGAGTTCAAGTTTCCCGGATTGGCCCGCCGTAGAGGCCTATCTTAATCAAAAGGCATAGTTTCCCATGACATCTGAAGACCTGAAGAAATTACTTGCTAATCCGCTGCATTATGTCAACGGAAACGTGCTTGATGCAGATAAATACCGTCAACTAGCCGAAACCTTGATGAAAAGGTTCTGGATTAAGAAAGGTGATAGGCATTACTGGATTAAGGATATCGAATTCTACATCTATTGCGACAGTCACCGGGACATCATAACCTATCCCAGAAATTGCGAGGCGGGAAGCTGGTTCCTGCATGACAGTGGAGTCGATATCGCTTTCCAAAGCAAGACGGACTATGCCAAGCACCCTCGTAGCAAACGATGGAAGCCTCGTCTTACTAAGAATTCCGTGTTTGGAGGGATTCTGATTCGTGAAATCGAGCGGGTGGAAAAGCTCGAATTGCCCGATGGCGCTGTTGAAAGCTTCAAAGGCCCCTGGCTGTCCAGAAATGAGCTTTTCTACAGCATGGATGCTTTCCAGCCAGACCCTCTTTTCCCACAACTGGAGCCTAGCGCTTACAAAAAGCCCGGCGACGTGAAAGTATTGGAAAAACGTGAAGGATTTCCGGATAACGCAGAAAAGAAAATATCCACAATCAAGTACAACTACTCAATTGTGGATATTCCTGATGAAGAATTGATCGCGGCTTACGACGAATACAGGCTCAAGCCCTATCATTTTTCAATCTGAACATCCTCACATATCGTCCACGTCACGCAGTTCAGCGCGCCGCCATCACGAACCAATTCCAGACAATCCGGTACAAGCATCACTTTGTGCTCCGGGTAGAACCGCTGTATCTGCTGCACAGCTAACCGGTCCTCTGCAATGCCTAGTCCGGGCACAAAGATTCTTCCTGCCACTTGCAAAAAGTTCAGATAGGCCCAGGAATATTTAGAACAACGTGGCGTGTCGTATTGTAGCTCTTTTACCTCAAAATGCCCATCAAGTGCCCTTATGATGCGCTCCCTGAGGCTCCTGTCAAAGTCTGAATAGTTGTTCAGCAGCACTGTCCTCCGGTCAATGAACCGCACCATCCCGTCGGCGTGACCGAACATCTCATATCGGTCCCACGGAATAAAAACCACATCGGTCTCGAACAACTCCTCCAATCGAAATCGAAGCCCATATTCATCATAGCCTGGGTTTTCTTTCAGCACCTTGTCTGTCATAATCACCGCATCATCCCACTTAACGACATTACCGCCATCAATCACGAGCGACGTCGGCTTGCAATTCAGCCCAAGCTTCCGAATCATCCCAGCGTAGTTTGGAATATAGTCCTTGTCATTCTTCAGATAGTCCGGCCGATACACATACTTCAAGAACCTTCCTTCCTCGAGTTGAATCGGCATATAATCCCGCGCCCACACATACTTCTTAGATTTGGAGTGGGGGAGATACTCCGTCTCTATACCCTCCTTACACAGCGCATACAGCAGATTCTCCGCCACCTTCGGATACCCCTTGATCCCCTCCGCCAAATAAACCTTATTTGTCTGATAATCACAAATCATACAATAACATCGTTTGTTTAATTATCATAATATAATTATTTATTATTCAATGCATTACGCAATAACGCCACAAAGATAGCGGCCTCACCTGAGACCGCCAAACAAAAGATGTTAAAAGATGTTAAGATTTCCGAAATCGAGGATACGGTTTACCCCTTCCGGTACTCACTGGGCGTCTTGCCCGTATGCTGCTTGAAGTACTTGCTGAATGCCGCCAGGCTGGAGAAGTTGAGATCGTCGGCAATCTGCTCCATGGTCTTGCCGGAAAAACGGATCAGCAGAGATGCCTCGGCGATGGTGTACGACGCAATCCATTCAGCTGCGCTGTTTCCGCTCACATCCTTGATAATTTCTGAGAAGTATTTAGGCGTGAGGGACAGTTTGTCTGCATAATGCTTAATCTCCCGCTGCGAGGTGGCATCTTCCTGAAGAAGGGACAGGAAGCGGAGGAAATAGCCGTCCTTGCTGTGGCTGCGGACAGGAGAGATACTGTCCAGCTGCTCCATGCCAAAGCCATAAGCCGCATTGACAAAGGCCGACATCAGGTTCCTCACCAGCGGCTCGCTGTAATCCTTTTCAGAATACTCCTGAAGCGTCTTGAACAGAGTATCCAGCAGTCCGCACAGGTATTCCATCCTCTCCGGTTCAATGCTCAGAAAGGGATTGGCCGACAGGGCGGGGTAGAGGTGCACGGTCTTGCCGATATTTACATCCAGCTTCCGCAGATAATCCATGGAAATGGCCACATACCATCCCTGGTAGTCTGCACTCACGCCTTTCAGCTCCACCAGGTTTTCCGGGATACTTAGCATCAGCTGGTTCTCTCGGGCCGCAAATGGCCGAAGGTTGAAGTTGGCTTCCATCGTCCCTTTTCGGGTAAGGCCGATGACCAGTGCATCAAAGCGCATCGGCATGCCGAACATATACATCTGCGGCGTATTTACGATATCGTTCGTGATAAAGAAGTCTTCGTTGAAGGCGGCACCCGGACCCTCGTATCCGCCCGAAAGCATGCGGATGTCTATGCGATATTGTTGCTTCATACCTGCAAATATAGCAAAAATCCGACTTTTGGTAAAATAATACCTCGTTTTGGATGGGCATTTCCCCGAAGAATTATGCAAAATTTGCAAAGTGAAACTTTAACATCAATCTATATGGGAATCATTGAAAGACTTATTTCCGGTTATCCCAAGGGCGACGTGAGCCCGCAGGACTTCATTGACCATCTCACCATCGGTGCCGACGGTTGGATCGGTGCCTGGGTAGCCATCGGCCTGGCCGTCATCTTCGGCCTGCTGGTTTACATCATCCCCATCTACCTCACCGAGAAGGAGAAGGTGGGACCTTATCCGCTTTGGCTGCATACCTTCTATTTCGCAGCCGATTTCATGGGCATCTGGGTGTTCCTGGACGCTTATCTGAAATACAACCACTTCCTGCTCTTCCTGCTTCTTGCCATCGGCGAAGCCATCTGGGTGGGTATGGAGACCTATAGCCTCCAGCGTGCCGTTACCTATGAGAAAGACATCAACTTCAAGCCCGGCACTCCCATGAAGACCATGCTCCGGGACATCATCATTCAGGTTGTCTGCTTCTATGTGGGCCTGAATTTCCTCCGCTTCGAGCTGCACGACAGCACAATGTGGAAGTTCTGGATCTTCACCCAGGTTCTCATCACCATCATTCCCGGCCTGGTTATGGAAAAGAGGGGAACCCGCAAAGGATACAGCCTCTGGCTGCACATTGTGCTCATCTGCGTCGCGCTGGTATCCTTTAACCCCTGGTGCAACATGTGGGTGGCCATCGCTCCGGACTTCTTCTCCCTTGAGGCCAATCCCTGGTACTACATCATGGGCGTTATCTGCCTCTTCTTCTCCATCCGCGGCCTGGTCCAGTACACCAAACTGCCGGCGAAGAGCTAAGGCTTAAATATCCAACATTTATTTGCGAAAGGGCAGGTCATCACTCAGTTTGATGCCTGCCCTTTTCAGACGCTTGCGGTCATAGACCTTCTTCGATTTGTGGAGCGCCGATTGCATTGAAACCGGCCTCCCGTGCTCGGATATCTCCTCCATCCGGGCCGCCCTGCGGTTCGCGAGCATAAAGTCCGCCTCTGTAATCCGCAGTTTCTTCTGTTTTCTCTTCGGTTTCATGTTTACTGATATTTACTGCTTATAGATGCAATTGTTACATCGTTTGTTGCTACTATACCAGTTTAATCGAATTGATAATCCTCCCGCACTGAACGCCTTCGCGCCGTGCAGAGAAGAATGACTCATCAGTATACGTATCAATCCCGCAGACCTGGATGTTCTCCGGCTTCACACCTGCCTGTTCCAGCAACCAATGGTTGGCCTTCCAGAGGTCAATATGATGCCCGCCAGACATCGGCGTGCCGTCACCCTTGCCTTGGAAGGACCAGATGTCGGCCATCGGGAAACCAGAGGCTTTGAAGTGTTCCGCCACTTCTTCGCCTACCTGAAAACTGTCCGGTCCTATGGAAGGCCCAAGCACCGCTTTAATATCGGCAGCATTGCAGCCGTACTTTGCTGCCATAAGTTCCACAGTCTTCTCTGAGATATGGAGCACTGTTCCTTTCCAGCCTGCATGTGCCGCCGCCACGACCCGTTTTACAGGATCATAAAGCAGCACCGGTACGCAATCGGCGGTTCTCACACCGATGGCCACACCGGGAAGAGTAGTTACTAACACATCGTAGCCTTCCAGTTCTTCCCGCGTCATCCCAGGCCGCTCTATGAACGCCACCTTGGCCTCGTGCACCTGATGGCCCTGAATCACAGGATAGGGGAGTTCTGACTCCCTTCGCGTGGAAAACGCTTCAACGCCTGCGCCCAGATCATATTTCAACAAGTCTGAATTCATACCGCGAAGTTACCATTTTTTCGGCGATAATGCCTATATTTACATTGTAATCTGAATTGCTATGATACTTACAACCACCCCCACCGTCGAAGGACGGACCATCTCCGAATACAAAGGCGTCGTCTTCGGCGAAGTCATTTCCGGCGTTAATTTCCTTCGTGACATTGCAGCCAGCATCCGCAACATAGTGGGCGGCCGCAGCGGCTCCTACGAGGAAGAACTCATTCAGGCCCGGACCCAGGCCATGAACGAGATGGCCGAACGCGCCCGCGCACTTGGTGCCGATGCCGTCGTGGGCATCGACATCGACTATGAAGTCCTTGGCCAGGACAATGGCATGCTCATGGTCACTGCATCCGGTACGGCAGTTAAGCTGGGATAATGGTCACCATCATCCTCATAGCTGTCACCTCCCTGGTGAGCATTCTCTGCTTCACCGGAACGCTCAATGCCAACAAGCTGCTGTTCCATGCCTATTCAGTCTGGCATCGGAAGGAATGGTACAGGATGCTGACTTATGGCGCGGTCCACGGCGGCTGGGGGCATCTGTTCTTTAATATGCTTACCCTGTTCTTCTTCGGCAGGGTAGTGGAGCAGTATTTCCAGCTGGCTTTCGGCGGCACGCTGGGAATTGTCCTCTATGTGGTCCTGTATGTGACGGCCATCGTTGTGTCCACCATCTGGGACCTCGTTAAGTATAAGGACGATTGGAATTACAGCGCTGTGGGTGCATCAGGGGCTGTTTCAGCAATCCTCTTCGCTTCGATTCTCTTCGAGCCGAAGATGGGCATCTACATCTACCTGATTCCCATCCCTGTGCCCGGCTACATCTTTGCGCCACTGTACCTGCTCTACTGCTGGTATATGGCCAAGCGCAACATGGACAACATCGGCCACACCGCCCACTTCTGGGGCGCTGTCTACGGCCTCCTCTTCCCGCTGGTCTGTCGTCCCGACATCTTCCAGCACTTCCTGAATCAGCTGGGACTATGAGTAGCCTTGTTATCCGCGACGCCCGTCCCTTCGATGCACCCTTTCTGGCCGAATGCATCCTGGCCGGGATGCACCTCTATGACTTTGAGGAAATCGTTAACGATGACTTGGCCGATGCATTGGAGAACATAACCCAAAGCGAGGGCAGGGAAGACACGCTGTATACCTATAGCAGAACCCGCATAGCCGAAGTGGACGGCAAACCAGCCGGTGCACTGCTATCCTACCCGGGCGAGTTGTACAAAGAGCTTAGAGACAAAACACTCAGGGAATATTGGCCTTCTTTCTTCACTCAGTTCAATAATAACGAATCCGAGACCGATCCCGGCGAGTACTATCTGGATTCCCTGGCCGTCCACCCGGACTTCCGCCGCATGGGCATCGGCCGAGCCCTTCTGGAAGACGGCATCAAAATTGGCCTCTCTGAAGGCTTTACCCAGATTGCCCTCGTCGCCGACGCAGGAATGCCCCACCTCATCAACCTCTACGCCTCCATCGGCTTCGTCCCCGCCGACCACCGTAATGTATTCGGCACCGACTTCCTAAGAATGATCTACATGGTATAAAAGTATAAAAAAGAAGGACAGTCATCACTGATGATGCCTGCCCTCTTCAGACGCTTGCGGTCATAGACCTTCTTCGATTTGTGGAGCGCCGATCGCATTGAAACCGGTCTCCCGTGCTCGGATATCTCTTCCATCCGGGCTGCCCTGCGGTTCGCAAGCATAAAGTCCGCCTCCGTAATCCGCAGCTTCTTCTGTTTCCTCTTCTGTTTCATGGTTCTATGGTTTTACTGCCTATAGATGCAAAAGTTACACCATACGTTGCCTACATCAGCAGCCTCACGCGCCCCTCATTGAAGCAGAAGATCTCCGGGTGCTTATAGACAATGGCCGCGATGACCTTTCCGTCCAGCGGTTTACCTGCACTCCTGGGCACCAGACCGCGCAGTTCCAGTTCCCGTGCAATCTGCTCCGTCTTCATCCCATGCTGACTCGTCGCCAGCAGGTACACCATGGCTTCCTCAAGCTTCATTTCTCAACGTGAAATCTTCCGTCATCGTCCAGCACAATCGTGTCACACTCGTGTACCGTCACGAAACCGTCCTCCGTCATTAGCGACAGCATCGTGAACCCCATGCAGAAATACGGCGCCAGCACCTTGTCTCCGCATAGCGCCTTTACCTCCTCATAGTTCGTTCCTGTATATTGTACCTTTTTCACGAGGATAAAGTTAATCTTATTTTCCCGAAAATGACTATATTCGCTTAGACAAATCGTAATTTAACAGAGTATCGCATATGGCAAAAGACAGATTTGATATCTAAGAAAAGAATTCTCCTTGTCCAAGGCGCGCTGTCCTTTTCCACCACCGCCTTTCTCACTTTTAAAATTTGCAAAAATGTCTCAGAATTTGCAATAGGTGCATCCTGAACCCATGGGCCTATTGGAAATATGGGCTGTGGGCCATAACTTTAAAAGTTAAAATAACAGGGCCACTATGGACACAACAACTAATCATAATTATGAACTATAAACTCCTCCTTCTTCTTGCCATGTTATCATCCTGTAATCACGAACCCAAAGACCGGATCCTTTCCTTTGAAGGGATTGAAAACGGACGGGAACTGGGAGGCCTTGTGATGCAGGACGGGCGCAGTATCCGCTGGGGAAAGCTGGTCCGCAGCGGGAATCTCCATATGGCTTCAGACAAAGATGTGGCGCTGTTAAAGGACCGCTTCCAGCTGACTGACGTCTTTGATTTCCGCTTTGATGCCGAGGCGGCAGGGGCGCCGGACCGGGAGATGGAGGGCGTGCACAACACTCATCTGTCCACGCTGCCGCAGGCATTGGTTGACGGCTTCACTGCTGGCAGGGCCGACACCACTCAAATACAAGTGGGAGGTTTTATGGAGCGCCTGGCCGAATACGCCTTTAATCCCAAGGCGCAGGAAATGGGCCGCCAGCTCTATCCGGCCATCGTCATGGACCCTACGTCCCAGCAGCGTTACGGCGCTTTCCTCCGGGGCGTCCTGGACGCCGAGGGCGGCGTCCTCTGGCACTGCTCCCAGGGGAAAGACCGTTGCGGCTGGGGCGCAGCCTTCGTTCTGGCAGCACTGGGGGCCAGACGTGAGACCATCGTGGAAGACTTCGACCTTTCCAATGTCTCTTACGCGGCTCAGGTGGAAGCCCTCTCACAGAAGGTCATCGAAATGGGTGGCGGAGAGAATGAACTCGCCTTCATCCGCGCCATGGTGGGCGTGAGCACGGAGAACTTCCGGAGCACCCTGGACCTCATCGATTCGCAGTACGGCAGCCTTTCGGCCTATCTGGAGAAGGCTCTTGGCTTTTCGGCCGAAGAACAGGCTGCGTTGCAGAGCAAACTTCTGGAATAATATAAATCATGGATAACAAAGAACTACAAAGGGCAGTTAACCCCGTTTATTTGACCGCCAAAGGGACTTTAGGTCTTCTGAAGAAGGCCGAGGATCCGGATGCTGTTGCCTTGTTGCCTTTAATCGGCTTGGATGCAGATTTGCAGGAGAAGGCCAAGGTTCTTCCCGCTCCTATCGGGCTCTGTTATAAAACTGCCCAGCTGGCCCGTTATGAAATATACAATACCGCTGCCATTCGAAGCAGCGCCCCCAATATCGTGGACCTTCCTTCGGGGTATTCGCCCCGTGGGTTCCGCGTGTCATCGGCGGGGAAGCGTTATTTCGGCTTTGACCTTCCGGTGGTGATTGAGGACATGGCTCCTGCCGCGGAGAAGGTGATGACGCCCGAGCAACGCCGCCTGTCCAGCTACCATGCCGTGGATGCCACCAATTACCAATCCATGAAAGATGCATTGGGAGATGTCAAGGGCGAGCTGTGCATCGTGACGGAAGGGCTGCTGGGGTATTTCAATGAGCCGGAGCTTGTGAGCCTCTGCCAGGCCGTTCACCGTCTCCTTTCGGAGTACGGCGGCTGTTGGATAACGGCCGATACATCCATCTTGAGAATCTATGTGTTCACCTTCAGCACCTTACTCAAAGGAGACGACCTCGCCTTCCTGAATCGTATCCAGGGGAAAGCCACTGAACTGGCCGATGTGAAGATGAACCAGAACAGTCTCTTCCTCAATGGCGAGGAGGGAGCCATCCGATTCCTGGAGAGCCAGGGATTCACTGTAACGGCCGAGCCCGTCACGAACTATCTTCCGGACGTGCCCGGCGTGAATGATGAGCTCCGCAATGCCTATCGGCAGATGAACATACTCACGATGCGTGTCGCCTCTCCGAAGACCGAAAAAAAGGCGGCGCCGGAGCTTGCATTTGCCGTCGACAGCTCGGTAACGGACGGAAAACTGGTCATGAAAGTCCAGGGACGGGTGGATACCCTCACGGCGACGGACCTGCTGAAAGCCTTCCAGGAGGCATCTCCAGAGACCGATTCCATAGAACTGGATTTGGAAAACGTGCCTTATATTTCATCGGCCGGTCTCCGTGTTCTGCTGATTATGAGGAAGTCCGTCAAAGACCAGAGCCACTTTAAGGTATTCCACGTCCAGCCCGAGGTGGAAAAGATCCTGAAAATGACCGGATTTGACAAGCTTTTGCTTTAATTAATATGACTTGCAAACAGAATTACGAACTTATCAATCTGGATGATTATATCCAGAGCGGAGAGGGCGGGATGGCCCTTACATACAATCATAAAGACGGGAAAACCCTTGCACAAATCAATCTTGCCGACTGGCAGCAGGTAGGCGAAGGCGGCAACGGGAAAACGTATGTCAACCCCGCTGCACCGGCCGAGATTCTCAAGGTTAACAACGCTCGCCTGAGCACATTGGAGGCAGTCCAGCACGAATATGACATCTCCAAGGCCGTAGCGTGCCTGGGGATTTCCGTTCCCGAGATGTATCATATCGTACGCGTAGGAGACGCTTATGGGACCATATCCCAGCTCATTAAAGGAAAAAAATCCCTATCGCGCATCTGCCAGGAAGAACCGGAGCGTACGGAAGAAATGGCTCGTCTGTTGTGTCAAAAGGGGAAGGAACTCTCTTCCACACCCTGCAATACGGAATTCTTCCCCAGCAGGAAACAGCAGGCACTTTGGGCCATTGAGAATGCCACATATATGAGCAAGAAGAATAAAAAGACCGTCCGGGCATTTGTGGAAACCATTCCCGAGGGTACGGGTTGCTCCCACGGAGATTTCCAGACGGGTAATCTTATTCAAGCCGGAGAGAATTACTACTGGATTGATCTGGACCGGTTTGCGTATGGTGACCCTATGTTTGACATCGGCCATCTGTTCCTGATATGTCATCTGTACGCCCCTATGAAACGGGTGCAGGATATCTTCCATATGACCTTGGATCAGTTCAACAGGTTTTGGGACGCCTTTGCCAAGGAGTACACTGCCCAGGAGGATCACAGCGAATTCGACGCCTTGGCCGGCAAATTCGCAGCTGTTGATGTCATCCTCCGTACGGTCTTCCAGAAACCCACATTTGTAGAGAAACTATTCTTCGGTATTCAAGTCAGGAAACTGGTTAAATTGTATTATTAAAAACTATGAGCACCTACGAAACCATAAAACTGGAAAATTATATCCAGACTGGCGAGGGCGGTACAGCCCAAGCCTACACACGCAAGGACGGCAAGACGCTGGCCAAGCTCTACAATCCCGGCTTTGAAGCCGACAGGGCGGCCGCGGAATTCTTCACTGCCCGCACCGTCTTCGAGATGGGTATCCCCACGCCGGAGCCCTACAGACTGGTTACCGACGGCGAGCGCTTCGGCGCCGAGTACCAGCTCATCAGGAACAAGCGCTCCTTTGCCCGCATCCTCTCCGAAGAACCCGAACGGCTGGAGGAAATCTCTCTGACCTTTGCTCGTTTCGCCCGGGAACTGCACACCCACAAGGCCGATACCGCCCGTCTCCACTCTTATAAGGAAGTCCTTACCCGGTTCTATCAGGAAAAGGACCGCGTTCCGGAAGAATACAAACGGCTTGCCCTGGCTTTCCTGAAGGAAGTGCCTGAAGCTGATACCTGCCTTCACGGAGACCTCCAGATAGGGAACATCATCACAGACGGAGACCGCACACTCTGGATTGACGTGGGCGAGTTCAGTCACGGCGTTCCCGAATGGGACATATCCATCCTTTGGACGATGGCTCATAACATGAAAGCCGACCGTTCGGTGAACCTTTTCCACATTACTCCGGAAATGTTTAACAAGCACTGGAATGTCTTCCTTCCCGCCTACCTTGGAACAACGGATCCTGGTGCCCTGGAAGCTTATACCCGGCGTCTCTTCCCCTTTTATGCCGCCAAGGTCCCGTATGTCTTTGATATGGCATACCACACATCCCTTCCGGCCGAAGCCCTTCAGAAAATCGTTCAATTATTCATCAAACGATAGGCCCGCATCGACGCCATCCTCGGCCTTTCGCGTACCTGCATGAACAATAAAACAACTCATAAAACAATGGATATTAACAAAAAAGAAATGTACCTCTCACCGGAGGTCAAGACCTTCGAGGTGAAGACCGAAGGCGTCATCTGCGTCAGCCTCACAGATCCTACGGACTACCAACTTGAAGACGATCCGTTCGCATTCTAAACAATGGAGGAAACGACAATGAAGAAAGTATTTAGAATCGCAGCCCTGCTGCTTGCCCTTGCCGCCTGCAACAAAGTCGAAACGGAAATCACGCCAGTAGAACAGCCTTCCGACAGCAAAGGCATCACCATAACAGCCACACTGGCTCCCAAGACGGCCGATACCAAAGCCGTGGCCGACGGCGGTGATAAGATAACCGTAACTTGGGCCGAGAATGAGCATATCGCCATTCTTTACGATAAGGACGGCGCACAAGTGGCCGATGCCACCATCACCGCCGTGGACGGAACCACTGGCGTTGCCACTATTTCGTTCACCGTAGTGAGCGGCACGCCCGACAACACCGCCTGCACATTGGTCTATCCGTACTCCGCCGCCAAGGATGACAAGAGCGGCGTAAAGGATGCCGCCACGCTGCTCTCCGCCCAAGACGGCACGCTCAATGCCAACCTTGACGTGCGTGTAGGCGCTGGCACCATCCGGACCACGACGCCCGACCTCGTTGTAACCACGCAGCCCGAGGCGCAGTTCGCCATCTTCAAATTCACGCTGAGCGGCCCGAGCATCGACGCTACCCATCCGCTGGTGATTAAGGACAATGCTAGCAACACGACCATCACGACAGTCACGCCTGCCAGCACTGCCACCTCAGTCTTTGTTGCCATGCCCGCAGCTGCCAGCACCACCTATAAGTTCGTCGTTATTACTGCCGACAACAAGTACATCAAGAGCGGTACTGCCACCATTGAAGCCGGTAAATACTACCAGACTACGCTCACCATGAGCCCACGCTATCCGCTGGCTCTCAGCAGTGCTACGGCTGAATGGGATTTAGGCGCTGTGGCTTGCGACGATGGCTATTTGTACATGGAGAAGAAGGCCGCGCCCAGCGGCAAGACCACTTTAGGCATCGTTGGCAAGGTGACGGAGACCGGCCACGGCCTGATTCTCGCCCTGCAGGACGCTACGTGGCAGACGTGGAACACCATCAACGGCTGGGACTCCGTGACCACCTTCGCCGACACGGAGCTGAAGCAGCTGCCCAACGAGGCACTCGGCTCTCTGAAGAGTTATACGTTGTTGATGCGTAGTCTTAGTGATTTTAATACGGTGTCGAGCTGGTGCGTGGCGCAGAAGAGCGTCTACGAGGAGATATTCGTGAACCTCGGCTCGACGAAATACGACGGTGGCTACACCTACGATGCCAACGTGAACGCCTACATCACCACCGGTGTCGGCGGCACGGCAATGGCTGCTTTCTATTGGTCAGCTACGGAGGACGATGACTACGTCGCGTGGGTCTTCGACAGCGGTTATTGGCACATCTACTTTAAGACGAATAGCGGTAGTGTCAGGCCAGTTCTCGCTTTTTAACCAATTTATCCATTCACCCGTTAATCGAATTTAACCGCGACAGCGGCAGTAGATACCATAGAGGAGGGCGGCCCAGCAAGGGCCGCTTTCTCTGTTTTAACACATCCTGCCATCCCATGGACAATGCATCTCCCACGGAACTTTGCAGGTGAGCCCCAAAAAAGCATCACCTCAATCCAGGGTGATGCTTTCTATTCTTAGCCGAAGGGTTCCGGAAGGAACCTTGGCTTCTGCTATTTCGCCTGCCTTCTTGCCCATGAGGGCAGCGCCGATAGGGGATTTAAGGGAAATCTTGCCGGCTTCAAGGTCCATCTCGTGCGGGCTCACTATCTGAAAACGCATTCGCGTGTTGGTCTGGAGGTTGGTGAATTCCACGCGGCTGAGGAGGGATACCCTGTCCTTAGGGAGGACTTCCGGATCGATTACGCGGGAGTGTTCCATGATCTTCTGAAGGAAACGGATGCGGCTTATGGTCTTTCCCTGGATGCGCCGTGCTTCACGGTAACCGGCGTTGTCGCTGCGGTCTCCTTGGGCACTGGCTTCTGCAAGGTCTTCCTGCACGGTGGGGTAGACCTCGTTGATAAGGTGGCTGAGTTCTGCCGATATTTCGTCGTAGCGCTGTTTTGACAGGTATTCCATAAGGCAAATGTAAGATTATCTAAAGCTAGTAGCCAAGCCTTTTGTGTAGAATTTCGATATACGAGACCTTTAACTCATCAGATAGGAATGAGCGCTGAATCTCCTCCTCAAACTTGGGAAGAAGTTTCACATACTTCTTTTTGACGCGGTCAAAAACTATCTCAGGAACACCGCAGGTGAGGTATGCAGCCTTGAAGTCTTTGTCCTTAATCCGCTTCTTTTTCCCATTGAGGTTGAGCGCCAATTCTTCGTCATCGGCAGGATTGCTTATGGCCGAATTGAGTAGATCGTAAGCAGGAGTGAGGACGGGCTCGCCTGTAGGAGAATACAGTGAAAAGTTCTTCAGATGCATATCGTTGTTCCCTGTAAGCCAGGAGAAATACACCAACTCCAGGAAATCTACCATATCCAGCTGGGCGTTTTTAGAATACTGTCTGATGGCCTTTCCTATCTGCTCGTATGAACTACGATACTTATGCTCGGTCTGACGCTCTGTAAGTTGGCACATATCCTCCATTGCAATCTTTTCTCCATCTGCTTTACGGTCGATTCGTCTGGTCAGATATCCAATGCTACCGTCTTTCATACGGATAAGTGTATGTGGAACAACCTTGAGTTTTGCAATTTGGGCAAGATGCATAGTCAGGTCTTCGTTCTCGGGCAGCATTGCAAAGCGTTCCGTCTGGGGCTTGAAAATGTAACTGCCCCAAAGACCCACGATGGTAAGTTTCTGAGAATCTTTGTGTTTGTCCAGATTCAGGGACAGTTTGGGCTGCACGCCGGTGAGTGTGGTCTGCGACTTGATTACCTGGGCGGCAAGTTCATCCATCTGTGCACGCGTGTATTCTAAGGATGGAACCGTAGTAGTTCCGAAGAACTTCCGGCAACAGGATTTGTGGTAATCCACTTCGCCGGGGCCGAGTTCCTTATAACAATATAAACACTTACTCATCACTGTCCTCCTTTATTGGAATTACACTTACAGCGCCAATGCAGTCCTTGCAGCATAGAAGAAGCAGGGAGAACCTGTCCAGTTCACTGATATCCGTGTTCCGCAGCGCTACATCCAGCAGCCATCCTTCCGGTATGAGACCATCAAAGAAAGGGAAAAGAACCGGAGACTTGTAGGCCTTCTCCGATAATGGAAGCGTCAGGCTGACAGGGGCAGCATCTGAATTGGCAAGATACTCTCTGTCATAGCGGAACTCATAACCCTCATCCGTCTCTTCAAGGATGCCGGCTGTCTTTCCTTTGTACTTAATCAATGCTTTACTCATCTCGCCTTCTTTTGAGGGACCAATTCGTATCCAAACAAATCAAAAACTTGGGCCACTTTGTCCAGACGGACCGTTGCTTTGCCCTGCTCTAATTCCCGGACGAAATTAAGGCCTACACCTGACTTCATCGCAAGGTCCACCTGTGTGAGGCCATGCTCTTTCCGCAGGGATTTCAATGCTGAAGATATGAGATTACTGTTCATAATTACATTCGCTCGGATGCAAATATATGAAATATTTCTGAAATTACATCATAACGAATGTAATTTTTTAAAAATAATCATGCATTACATCCGAAAGAATGTACTTCCAGATGATTGTTTAGGGCATTTTCCCTGGCCGAGGCTGGTCGCATACATTCCAATGCAATCCCCTCAACTCTTTTCCAAAATCTTCATTTTTTTGTAAATTTGCCCGCTCAAAGCGGTTAGTAACAGAATATTACATATAGAAAAAATGAAAGAAGAAGGAAAATCTTACTATGAAGCCCCCGCGATTACTGTCGTGGATGTAAAAATCGAAGGGGTGGTCTGTCATAGCCCCGTCAACGGAGGCAACTCCATTGACAATTGGGGAAACGGAGGAACCACCAATGACGACATCTACATGTAAACTCGAAAAACGGACAAATCATGAATACAAAGCATTTTATTTTAGCAGTTGCTGCAGTAGCGTTTGCCGCCTGCACCCAAATAGAAAAGCCCATTGAGGAAATTGAGGACATTATCCCCGAAACTCCCACGTACAGCGACACTCCCATAGCACTGACATATAGCACGGTGGATGCCGTGGAGACCAAGGCCGCGCAGAACCTGAACGAAGGTACTTTTGCAAGCGGTGAGGGCATTACAGTGCGCGTCAGCAATGCCGGTGAAAACGCCTGGACGGACTATGCCTTCACTACCGGTGCCGCAGGAGCAATGGTTGCCCCTGATCCCGCGCCTTATTATCCTGCCGGTGCTCAGAATATTGACATTGTAGCCTACTATCCTGCATCAGCCGGGATTTCTTTCACGGTGGCCGCGGACCAGACCGATGATGATGCCTACAAGGCCAGCGACCTTATGTTTGCTTCCGTCTCCGACCAGGCCAAGCAGGCTGCTGCCGTAAATCTTGCCTTCTCTCACAAGATGGCCAAGCTGAATGTCAACATCACGGCCGGGCAGGGTGTCTCCAGCATCAACAGCCTCAGCGTCCTCAATGTAAAGCCCACCGTCTCCTTCAACCAAGCAACCGGCGTGGTCGGTGAGGCTACAGGATCGGCCACTACTATTGCCATGAGCAATGAAGGCTCCGTCATCATTCCTGCCCAGACCATCAATGGCGGGCTGCTTTCCATTGTTACAGATATGGGTACGGCCACTTACACCGTCACAGACAAGGTCTTCGAGGCCGGAAAACTCTATACCATCAACATCACCGTGAATCTTCGAGCCGTGGGCACCACCACCGAAATCACCGGCTGGACCAGCGAGGGCACCGTTGTTGTCAATCCGGTTGTAGAGGTTGAGACTATCCTTGGTGTTACTTCCAATCATCTGGGATGGGTGATAGCCGGAGACGGGACCATCTATCCGGACAAAACAGCCGTGGAAGCAGCCGGTAAAACTGGCGTTGCCATCATCTTCTATGTCGGAGAGCCCGGTTCGGTCGATGCCAGCAGCAAACAATACCGTGGACTGGCTGCATCTATCAAAACAGCAGGTCAACAGCAGTGGGGATTCCAGGATAATGCAGTTTATTGTCTTGATACTCAATATGAGAATTATTCGGATGCATCGGCCGATATGAATGGTATTATGAATACGCAGATTCTCGCCTCCCATGCTCACACTGTTTCCGGTTACGACCGGAGCCATAAGGCGGCCTCGGCGGTCCAGAATCTTACTCCGGTTGCCCCCAACGGCACCTGCGGTTGGTTCCTCGGCAGCGTGGGACAGTGGACTTTGTTTCTTCGCAGTTGCGGCATTACATTGAATGCCAACGGGGTTTCCGGAGATGCTACCCTAGAAAAAATGCAAACCTATTTCCGTGCTGCAGGTTACGAATCCTCCTGGACAGGCGGCAAGTATTGGACCAGCACAGAGTGCACACATGCCAGTAATAATACTCCCCGGGCCTGGAAGGTTTATTTATCGACTTCGTCTGAGGATTATATCTCCAGCGGACTCGCCGTGTTGTGTGATTTAAGAGTATATGGGGCCGTTGCCCGCCCGTTTACAGCTTTCTAAGCCTGAGGTGTTCAAGGCGGCAAAACTGATGGTCAACCTCGGAGGCGGGAAATCATCCGACCTCCAGAAACGCTTCGCCATAGGATATTATAAATCACAACTCTTGCTTTCTGCCATAGAAGAACTCGGCATTCTGTCTCCGGCAGAATCCGACGGTACGCGTCGCGCGTGAAATGTAAGTGCTTAATTATTAATACATTACAAATACTCCTCCCTCTATTTTAGAGGGGGAGGAGTTTACATAAAATACTGTATAACAGATTGTTACATTTTACGCAAATTCCCGTTGCAGGCTCTCACATAGCGCCTCATCCGGTCGGAGGATACCGGTAACCTCTGGAGCAATCCAAGTTATCGGGGCCGATTCTTATCACGAATCCCCTCAACTCTTTTCCAAAATCTTCATTTTTTGTATAATTGCCCGCTCAAAGCGGTCAAAATAGAACAAATACACATAGATAAAATGAAAGAAGAAGGAAAATCTTACTATGAAGCCCCTGCGACTACCGTCGTGGAGGTGAAAACCGAGGGTGTCATCTGTCAGAGTCTGGTAGAGGATGTTTTGCAAGACCCCAATGATTACATTGATGGCGGAGACCCGTTTGCATTTTAACCAATGGAGGACAAGACAATGAAGAAAGTATTTGGAATCGCAGCCCTGCTGCTTGCGCTGGCTGCCTGCAACAAAGTCGAAACGGAAATCACGCCGGTAGAACAGCCTTCCGACAGCAAAGGCATCTCCATCACAGCCACACTGGCTCCCAAGACGGCCGTCACCAAGGCCGTGGCCGACAAAGGAGACAACAAGATAACCGTAACTTGGGCCGTGAATGAGCATATCGCCATTCTTTACGATAAGGACGGCGCACAGGTGGCCGATGCCACCATCACCGCCGTGGACGGAACCACTGGCGCTGCCACCATTGAGTTCACAGTAGTAGATGGCACCGCAGACAACACCGCCTGCACGCTGGTTTATCCTGCCAAGCTTTCGGATGGCACTACGACAGTGTATAATGATGCAAAAACGGGGGTGAAGGACGCCGCCACGCTGCTCGCTGCCCAGGACGGCACGCTGAGTGCTAACCTTGACGTGCGCGTAGGCGCCGGCACCATTCAGACCACTACTCCCAGCCTGACTGTCACCACGCAGCCCGAGGCGCAGTTCGCCATCTTCAAGTTCACCGTCAAGAACGCCGACGCTTCGGCTACCATTGACGTGAAGCCCCTCATCATTACCATCGGTACGCAGGACTACACCGTCACCCCCGCCTCTGCCACGAGCACGCTCTATGTTGCCCTGCCCGCCGTCAGCGGCCAGACCGTTAGTTTCTATGCCACGGGCAGCGACAGCAAGACCTACACCTGCTCCAAGGACGGCGTAACCTTCGCTGCCGCCAAGTACTATCAGAGCACGCTGAAGATGGCTGCCTACACGCTGCTCTCTGCCGCTACAACATCTGACGTCGGCAAGGTGGTGTGCGCCGCAGGCCATCTGCACGACGCGAGGACTGCCGTTCCCGCAGGCTGCACTGCCGTGGGCATTCTGGGCAAGGTGACGGAGACGGGCATCGGCCTGATTCTCGCCCTGAAGGACGCAACGGCGCAGACCGGGAACACCATCAACGGCTGGACCTCTGAGACCTCTTACGCCGGCACCACGCTGAAAGTGCTGCCCGACGACGAGGCACGCGGCAGCCTGGCGAGCTACACCACGCTGGGCACTACCGCCGTGTCGAACTGGGCCGTGGCGCAGAAGAGCGACTACGCGGAGATATTCACCAACCTCGGCTCGACGGCAGGTAACAGCGAGGGCACGACTTACGACGGCAATGTGAATGCCTATATCACCACCGGTGTCGGCGGTGCGGCAATATCTGGCAGCTGTTGGTCTGCTACGGAGTACGATGGCGACAACGTATGGGCCTTCAACCATATTTGGTGGGGCTACAGCAAAAAGTCGGATAGCTATAGTGTCAGGCCGGTGCTCGGCTTTGGTGCGGCAAAGCCGCTCTCTGCAGCCACGGCCGAGGACATCGGCAAGGTGGTGTGCGCCGCAGGCCATCTGCACCCGGCGAAGACCGCCCTGCCCACAGGCGGCACTGCCGTCGGCATCCTGGGCAAGGTGACGGAGACCGGCCACGGCCTTATTCTCGCCCTGCAGGACGCACCGGCGCAGCAGTGGAGCACCATCAACGGCTGGACCTCCGTGACCACCTACGACAATACCAAGCTGAGGCTGCTGCCCGACGATGCCGCACGCGGCGCCAACCTGACAAGCTACACCGCGCTGGGCACTACCGCCGTGTCGAACTGGTGCGTGGCGCAGAAGAGCGACTACGCGGCCATCTGCACGAACCTCGGCTCGACGACAGGTGATGGTGACGGCAAGACTTACGACGGCAATGTGAATGCCTATATCACCACCGGTGTCGGCGGTACGGCACTGGATTACATCTATTGGTATTGGTCTGCTACGGAGTACAATGACGAAAGAGGTTGGGTCCTCAAAAGCAATTATTGGGACGACCGCCCTAAGGATAATTGGTTTAGAGTCAGGCCAG
>Ga0256407_10004677_pt1 | contig 22609 bp, 14 predicted proteins | sample RumenRJG_04DNA_FD_193489 | JGI IMG/M metagenome (GOLD analysis project Ga0256407, IMG submission 193489) | Bovine rumen microbial communities from Lethbridge, Alberta, Canada - RJG_04 | ecosystem: Host-associated > Mammals > Digestive system > Stomach > Rumen | place: Canada: Alberta... | reverse complement strand
TTAAATATTAAACCAAAAAAAAAAAAAATAAATAAAATATTTCATAAATCAAATTCAATTACTGAATTACATAATAACAAAATTGGTTCTCCAATAATTACAAATATATCTATATGTAAAGAAAGAAGAAAAAATACTTCTGGACCAATTTCCCAATTAATGGAAAAAAAAACAAAAAATATAAAAAGAAAAAGAAGCAGAAACAGTTTAAGTCATTATTTGGAAATCCCAAATGATGATGCTATAAAAGATGGTTTATTAAAAAAAGAACTTTTAAATTCTGAAGGAAGTTCTAATTTAGAAGAGGAAATTAATAAACTTTCAATGATATTTAATTTAAATATTGATAATGAAAAAATGTTGCTTGAAGAAAATACTGAATTTTTTGATATGAAAAAAACAATTTTAGATCTTGAAAAAAAAATTGAAGAATCAAAAAAAGAATATGAATATATTATTAATCAAAATACGATTAGAACAATTAACGAAAATACTCAAATTCAAAAATTAGAGGAAATTCTGAAAAAAAAAATTGATGAAAATATTGAAAATATTCGAAATGATAATAATATTGTTATTCAAGATGTTAATATTTTAGATAAAAAATTAAAAATTATGAATGATATTTATCAAAAAGAAGAATATGATTTATATCAATTAATTCATGAAATTGAAAAAATAAATTATAAATTAAAAACAGAAATTAATTTTGTTGAAGATTTAAAAGAGAAATTAAGAAAAATTAAAACGAATGAAATACCAAAAGATTTAAAAGAGAAAATTGATTTAATTTTAAAAAATACATAATTATTTTTTATTTATAAATTAAAAAATTTTATATAAACAAAGATGATATTATTTTTGAAATTATTTTTAAATTTTTTATTATTTATTCAATTAGAATCTAAATCTACTATTTTATCGTCTGAAATTCTAAGAGTTGCAAAAAAAAATAAAAATGATACTATATCACTTTGTATGATTTATTATTTTGAAAAAAATAGAATAATAGATCTTAATGAATATTCTAAAATAGATGAAATTGGAATTTGTAATTCACATAATACAACTTATTATATAGATAATGATAATATTACTTTTAAAAATCAGGAAAACCAATCTTATTCTATTATTTGTGGAATTAAATCAGATGAAAAATATGTAATTAATTTATGTGGATATCAATTAATTTATTTACATTTTATTGCTTCTTATTCTCATTTTTTTGGTAATTTTAATATTGTGACTGGATTTATTATTAATTTTTTTCAATTAAGATATCAAAATTCTTCATTATGGTTTTCTATCATTAATTCATTATTATTTTTAACTGAAGAATTATTTAATACATTTACAACTCAGAAAGAATATGAAATTAATTCTTTTTTTATTTATTTTATAATTATTGGTATATTTATAATTTCATTATTGATTTTTAAATTCATTCATTACAAAGATAATATTATTTGTGGATTATATGTTTGTTTCTTTTCATATACATTATTTAAAATTATTTATTATTTTTTAATAATTAATTCTTTTCTTATTTTAAAACAATTATATATTCTAATAACAATAATTCCATTTTTTATAATAGGAATAATGATAGGAAATAAAGATAATAAATTAAATATAGCAATAATAACAACTCCTTTTTTAGGAGCATATATTCTAATAAAAGGGATTGATTATTTATTAGGAGGATTAACAAATGAAATTTTACTTAATAAATTTTATAAATATAATAAGACATCTAATGAAAAGCCATTATATATTTCAATAGAATCAATAAATACATACATAATTTTATATTTTGTAATGTCTTTTATTGGTTTTCAACATCAATACAGAACTGGAAAAGAATTAATAGAATTCCCTGATAATACAATAATTAATGATGAATTTCTTGATTATGGAGTTGAAGCTAATAAAGATAATGTTTTTGAAATGTCAAAATCAATAATAGAAGATAATAATACAAGTTCAGTTAATAATGAAAGTATTGCAACTAATAGAGCATCAATTCAAGGAGATATATAAAAAATAAATTAATTATTCTTTACTTAAAAAATAAAATGATATTAAAAAAAATTAAAATAGATTAATTAAAACTTTCAATAAATTTTTTTATATTATTATATCTTTTTTTTGTAATAATAGTTGAATATGATTCATTATCATTAAAAGCATTTGAAGCAACATGAACACCAATAACATAATATTTATTATTTTCTTTATCAAAATAACATAATCCAGCTCCACTTTGTCCATAAGAAGCTTTAATTTCATGGCAAAAAACTCCTTTTTCATTATTAACTCTAATGATTTTTCCTTTTCCTTCATATAAAAAAAATACAGTGTTATTATTAATTGATCTATTCATAGGATATCCTGCAGTAAAAAAAATTTCTGGATAATTTTCATTTTCATTATAAATTTTTAATTCAAAATGTCCTCCAACGATTTCTGATATATTTTCATTAAAAATTATTACTCCATAATCTTCATCATTTTTATTAGGAAAATCTTTTGGATAATAAAAAGTTTCACTTTCAAATTTTTTAAACTTTGATTTATTACCATTTAAACCAGGATAAAAAAAAATTTTTTTTGGACTTCCTAATTTTTCATTTATTTTAATTGGATTTTTTCTATAATCATATAAATTATGTCCTGCAGTTAAAACTATATTTTTACCTATTAAAATTCCTGTTCTATAAGATACAACACTATCAAAAATTAATTCAATAAAACCTATTGCTGAATATGGAAATTTTTCACATTCTTTTTCTTCTATTTTTATTCTGTTATCATTTGGTGTATTTCTCCAATAAATTTTATCTAATACACTTTGCTCAAAAGTATATGAAAATAAATTTGATTTTTCCTCCATTTGAATTATTATTTTATATTAAAAATAATGGGACAAAAAAATTTAAGATCAAAAGATAGTTTAATTATTGATAGAATGTTATTAGAAAGTTTTAAAGATACTGATTTAATTTTTCCATTTGAAGAAATTAGAAAAATAAAAATAAGATTTAAAAATGCTGAAAAGTATTTTGGAAAAAATTTTGATTATTTAATTTTTTTTAATAATTTTATTTTTAAAGAAGGAATAGCAATTTTATATGATAATTATATAAATAAAATTGAAGAATTTACAAAGAATATAAAAGAATTTAATAAAAAAAATAAAAAACAAAAAAAAGAAAAAATCTTTTATTTATTTGTTGATTTTGATGAAGAATATGATGAAATGAATGAATTTGAGTTTGATACTTTATTTACTATAATTTTTGAAAAACTTGAAATAAGTAATATTACCTGTTTCTCTTTTATGAATTGTAATGAAATATATATTAATATTTTTTTTATTCAATTATATGAATCAGTATATCTTTATAAGTCAAATAGACATTTTGATTGTTTATATTTTTTATTTCCAAATAATGATTCATTTGTAAAAAATGAAAATTATGTAATATATTTTGGAAATCTAATTGATAATCAAAGAAATAATAAATATTATATTTCTACTTTTAATAGTTTTTATTTTAAAGATTTTTTAAATATTAAATATTCACATTCAAACTCAAATGATAAAATTATTCTTTTTATTTCAAATTTAAAATATATTTCATTTATTAAATATGTGATAAATTTAAATTTAAATTATAATGATTTACTTTTATTTTTGAGTGATTATGAAAATATAAATAATATACATAAACTATTAACGAATAAATCAAAAAAAATCCAAATATATTGCTTTTTAGAACCAATTTTATATATTAATATTAATCAAAATTTTATAAATTTCATAAAAAATATTATTACAAATATCGAAAATTCTATTTTTGAAAATACAATACATGAAATTAAAATCATAAATATGATATGTAAATTAAAAATTGAAGTTAAAAAAAAAGAGAATAATAAAGAATATTATATTGATAATAAATTATTTAAAAGTAGGAATGTTTTTAAATCTCCTAATGCATTAAGTGAAATTGAAGAAGTAACTGAAACAATAAATACAATTAATACAATAACTACTAAAATCTCTTTAAATGAAAAATATAATTTGATTCAAATAGATAAACTGATTCAAATGTTAATTAATATTTCTTTTGCTAAAAATAAAAATAAAAAAAGGGAATTAACAATTGAATATATTGAAATAAAGTCAATTCAAAAACCATCAAAAAATAATCTTATACAAAATAATATATTAAAAATTAAAAAGGAGAAAAATAATTTTAATATTTCTAATAATTTTGATGATGAAGGAGTTGAAAATGAAAATTCTAAAAATAAAACATTATTTAATTATTCAATAGAAACTATTAATTATAAATGGTTTGTTGAATTTGAAGAATGTAATAAAATAAAAATAACAATTATTTTTTGTATTGTAAGAGAATTATCAAAATTTAATTTATTTAAAAATGATAAAATAGATATAAAATTTGTATTTCAAATATTATTTGATTTTATATTTTATAAAAAAAATAAATATTTTTATTGTAATATGAATATTAAACGTGATTTAAATATTACTCAAAAAGAATTTGAAAATAATTTGTATGAATAAATAATTAATTTATACTTTTATAATTTATTTTTAAGTTAAATAAAATAATAAAATAATAAAAAAAATATACAAAAAAATATTTTTTGTCTGTTATTTAATATTAATGGTTGACAGTGATTTAAGTTATAGACCTGAAGAAATAAATGATAATCTTTCATTGTTTGATGGAATGGATGAAGAAAAAAATAATAATAATATTAACAATAATTATAATAATAATAACAATAAGAAAAGTAATATTATAAAACAAGATGAATTAGAGAATATTAATAATCAATATAAAGGAGAAGATAATATGATTTATTTGACAAGTGATTTAAAAAAAAAAGAACAAACTCCTCTTTCAAATGAAAGTGAGTTATTTAATAATCAAAATAAAAATGATGAGGGTGAAAATATTTGTAATGATAATATTGATAAATCATCATCTAATCAAGATAAAAAATTAGATAATAAAAAAAGTAATAATGATAATATAGATGAATTATTATCTAATCAAGATGAAGATAATAAAAATAAAGAAGAATTAAATTATATGGAAAATGAAGAATTTGAAATAGATAAAAAAGTAGATGAAAGTAAAAACGATGAAAATAATAATTTAAATAATGATGAAAATGAAGATAAAAATAAAGAAAAAGAAGATAATTATATTATTAATAAAAATGAAAGTAAAGAAGATGAAAATATTAATTTAAATAATGAAGAAAATGAAAATAAAACAGATGAAAATAAAAATTTAATTAATGAAAATAAAGATGATGATAATATTTTAAATAATGTTGAAAATGAAAATAAAATAAATGATGATATAAATATAACTAATTCAATAAAAGAACCATATTTTGAAAATCAGGATAATATATTAACAAATGAAGAAAAAAATGAAAATAATAATCAGCATTTATTAAATGAAGATAATAGAGAAATAAATAATGAAGATTTAATAGAAAAAGATAATAATGAAGATTCAATAGAAAAAGATAATAATGAAGATTCAATAGAAAAAGATAATAATGAAAATTTAATAGAAAAAGATAATAATGAAAATTTAATAGAAAAAGATAATAATGAAAATTTAATAGAAAAAGATAATAATGAAGATTCAATAGAAAAAGATAATAATGAAGATTCAATAGAAAAAGATAATAATGAAAATTTAATAGAAAAAGATAATAATGAAGATTCAATAGAAAAAGATAATAATGAAGATTTAGTAGAAAAAGATAATAATGAAGATTTATTTAATGAAGATAAAAAAATTAATAATGAAAATGAAGATAATGATGAAAATGTTGATTTATTTAATGAAGATAAAATTAATAATAATGAAAATGATGATTTATTTAATGATGGAGAAAAAGATAATAATAATAATTTAATAAATAAAACTAATAGTAATTTATTTCAAAATGAAGAAGAAGATAATGAAAATAATTTATTTAATCAAACAAAAAGTGAGAAAAAGGAAGATTTATTTAATCAAATAAATAATGAAAAAGAATTAAATAATATTAATGAAACTAAAATAGAAGAATCTAAAAAAGAGAAAAAAAGAATTGAAAAAAAAAAGAAAACTAAAAAAAATAAACCTCCATTATTTCATGATAATATAAATGAACTTTCATCAAGTCAAAAATATTTAAATATATATTCAAAATATAAAGAATTACTTAATGTAACAAAAAAATCAAAAGATATAGAAGAATTAACAGAAACTAATGAATATTTAATTGAAATTTTATCATTATTAAATAATTTAACAAATGAATTAATTGAAAAAGGTAAAAATGTAAAAAAAGAAAAGTTTGAAGAAATGTTAGTATTACAATCAGATTTAAGAAAATTAAATAATCAAATTAGAAAAAAAGAAAAAGATATTGATGATACTCAATATTCTCCTGAATATATAAATAAATTAGTCAAAAAAACTCAATGGAAAAAAAAAGAATTATTAAAACAACATGAGAAAATAACAAAAAATTATGATGAAACAAAAAAAAGATATAAACAAATAATTGAAAATATTGAAATAAAGAAAAAAATAATTGAAAAAAATCAAATTAAAATTGAACATGGGAAAGATAATAAAAATAAATTAAATTTAATAGCAATTGAAAAATATGAAATAAAATTTTATGAACAATTATCAAAAGAAGATAAAGAAAAAAATGAAAAATTAAGAAAAATAAGAACAAAATATGAAACTTATCAAATGGAAGAAGATGATAAAAAAAATATTTATAATGATAGAATAAATGATATTAATAAAGAAATAAATGAAAAAATGAATGAAATATCAGAATTAAAAAAAAAATTAAATGAAAAAACAAATGTAGCTTCAAGTATTGATAATAAAATAAACAAAATATATGAAGATATTCAAATTCAACAAAATAATGAAAAGATAGAAGAAAATAAAAATGAAATCATAGAAAATGAAAAAATTAAAAAAGTTACAATTAAACATCCAAAAGTAGATTATACATTTAGAAAAAGAAAAACTCCAAGTGAAATGATTGATGAAATATTAAATAAAAAAATAAATAAAAATATTTATAAATATAATAATACGAATAATATTCAAACATATAATGATCCTAATGATGAAAGAAATAATATATTTATTACTAATATGAATTCAAATAATAATGATAATGATATTAATAGATATAATTTTGAGAATTTAGATATGAAAAATAATCAAACAGAAATAAATGTTTCTTCAACAAGAAAACCAGATTTAAAAATTTCATTTAAAAAAGAAGAAAATAAAAATATAATTCCTATTAATAATAATGATAAAGTTTCAGAACAAATTGAAGATAATGAAAAAACTGAAGAAAAAATAAAAAATGATAATAAACCAAAATATATAAAAATTGAAGAAGAAAAGAAAAAGAAGGAAGAAGAATATGAAGAAGAAGAAGAAGAAGAAGAAGAAAATGATGAAAAAGAAGATGATGAAAAAGAAAAAAAAAAAGAACTAGAGAATAATATTAAAATTGAAAAAGAAGAAGAAGATTTAAAAAAAGAAAGTCCAAGAAGAAAAAAACCATCTTTTCTTGATGATGAATTTAATGTTGATGAAGAAAATATTGATAATATAGATAATTTAAATAATAAAAAAGAATTATTAATAACAAAAGAAAATGAAGGAACAATTTCAAAAATAAATAGAAATAATAATAATGATAATATATTTGATGATTTATTCAATAATAAAAATAAAGGAGAACAAGAAAAACCTTTTTCAAGAATGAATGAAAATAAAGATAATATTTTTGATGATTTGTTTAATAAAAATAAAAATAATGACGAAAATAAAGATAATATATTTGATGATTTGTTTAATAAAAAGAAACAAGATGAAGAAAAGATAAATCAAAAAGAAATAGAGACTAAAAAAAGTCATTATTTTGAACCAATTAAAACAGATGAGAATAATAAAAAGAATCAAGAATTTAATGAATTTGAAGGCCTTGAAGATATTGTTATATAAAAATACATTTTATAAAATATAATTAAATTTAAGTTTTATTTTTATCTCTATAAATTTAATACAAATAAATTTAAAAAATATATTAAATTAAAACTACTAAAATTATAATTAAATCCATATTAGGAATTAAAATTTTTAATATTATTCAATTTCATCTATTATAATCTGAAATTAATAAAAATTTCATTTATTTTAATAACAAAATACTTTTTAGAAGATTAAAAAAATTGAAAATCCAAAGATTGAAAAATTGAAAAATAATTTTTTATAAACTTTGAAAAAAATAATTAAAAACAACAATTAGAAAATCTTTCTTTAATATTATTCATAAATAGGACAAAAAATATATTTTATTAATAAAATGTCAAAAATTTTTATAATATTATTGATTCCATTTATTAATTCATTATTTAAAGAGCATCGTCCAGTATATCAACCAGATAAAAATGTAACATATGGTTCAGAATTATATAATACTAAATCTCGATTTTTAGATGAATCATCATCAAGTTTAAAACTCCAATTTACAAATCCAATATCATATCAATATATTATTTCAGATGGTTTATTAGAATATTTAACATTTACTTTTAAAGTTGTAAATTTAAGTTCAGGATATTATTACAAATCTGGTTCTCTTTTATTTCCTTCTTCAAGTAATATTTCTATTATAAATGTTGAATTTTTAGAACAAGATACTAATTATACTTTTTCTTCAAGTAATCTTTTGAAATTTTATTTTAAATTAAAAAATAACGAAACATTAACAATAAAAATTATTATGAAATTTAATAAAAATATCAAATCTCTTTTTAGAAGTGAATATATATATATTCCTTCATTTTATGTTGGAACTTGTAAATATAACTTTGAAATTGTAAATGCTAAAAATTTAGGTTTATTATATGGAAATTTTAATAAATTATCAACCAATAGTTATTATTATGAAGGTGATTGTCCTGGTCAAACTTATTATGATTATATAAGAACTTCTCCATTTCAAGTTACATGGAAAGCATATAAGGAAACAAATCTTTCAGGTACTAAAATTACTTACATTCAATTAACAATGCCCTCATATTTTAATGGAGGAAATAATTTTAATTTTTCTCAATATCTCATTGATTCAACAGAAACAAATGTTACAAAAACAGTTACTAATAATAATACTCATATTCAATTTACATATAAAAATATTTCTGAAACATCTCTTTCGTTTAAAATTAATACAACATTTTCAAATTATATGTCAAATAATTGGACATTATATTATTCAGATGATCAAATTCAAAATATCTCCACAGAAAAAAGTATTTCTTTAGTAAATGAAATATTAGAAAATGACACATCATCAAATCCTTCATATTATAAAATTGGTAAATGGATATATTGGAATATAGATTATAATTCATCATACACAAGTAAGAATTTTACCTTAGATGAAATAATAGAAAAAAGAATAGGTGTTTGTCAACATTTTTCAACATTATATATAGGATTATTAAATTCAATAGGAATAAAAGCTGTATATATTCATGGTTTTTCAGCAGATGATGATGATATATATAATAATTATGAAATAGATACTTCATATGGTCATGCTTGGATTATTGCTTATATTAATGATAAATGGATTGGATTAGATGCTACTTGGGGTATTGTTGAGGGAAATTTACCTATTAGTCATTTGTATTATTCTGCTATTTATGGAAATGTTGCTGTTTCTTATGTAGGAAATAATGTTAAATGGGATAGTAATAGTATTCAAATTCAATTTGTTGAAGTTGTTGATATTGTATGTGAAGATTATCAAGTTAATATTGATGGAGAATGTATGTTATGTATTGAAGCTAATGAAAATATACCTTATTATGATGTTAATGAAAATAAATGTGTAAGTGAATGTAATGGTGATTTATATAATAACATATGCTATAGTGAAAATAATACAAATGATACATCTAATGAAAATAATATAAATGATACATCTAATGAAAATGATACAAATGATTCTTCTGATGAAAATAATTTAGAAGATATATCTTATGATAATAATTCAGAAGATATATCTTATGATAATAATTCAGAAGATATATCTTATGATAATAATACAAATGATACATCTAATGAAAATAATATAAATGATACATCTAATGAAAATAATACAAATGATACATCTAATGAAAATGATACAAATGATTCTTCTGATGAAAATAATTTAGAAGATATATCTTATGATAATAATTTAGAAGATACTTCTAATGAAAATAATACAAATGATACTTCTAATGAAAATGATACAAATGATACTTCTAATGAAAATAATACATCAAATGATAATATTCAAGATACAAATTATGAAAATCAAACTGAAGATTCATCAATTGATGACAATGAAAATGATGGAGAAAATAATTCTAATAATGTAAGTATATTAAAAACATCTGAAGATTCTGAACAATTTATTAATACTACTATTAATATAATAAATGAATCAAATAATTGTGTATATCTTCTAATCAAAAAACAAATATTTAGAATTTTATTATTTATAATAATTCTATAAAAAAGATAAAGTATTGAAAAATGTTATAATAATAATATAAATTTATTAGAGTTAATTAAATTACAAAACTTATTTAATTTGTATTATAATAAAAATAATAAAAGTTAATTTTTTTTATTTTAAATTATAATTTATAGTTTAAAATAGAAAAAGTATATTAAAATTAGAAAATGAACTAAAATAAATTTAACAATCTAAAGTAGATATATATTAATAAATTCAATATTTACATATATTTAATTTTCATCTTCAAATTTAATATTAAAATACTTTTTTGCAATGTTATTCAATCTTTTATCTATTTTAATATTTCCTTCAATATCATCCACTGTTTCTTTAATCTGAGTAAATAAATTTTGTTCAACATTTTTTTCTATATCTAAAAAATTAACATCTGGTTCATTTAAAATTGAAATTGTTTTTTTCTTATTTTTTTTATTATTTTCATCTATTTTAAGATAAGGAATCAATGAATTTGAAATAGTAATTTTTCTTTCATTTTCTTTTTTATAAGTATTATTTCTATGAATAAAAGTAGGAGATACTTTTAATTTTTTTGTATTATTATTTATATAATTTAAATTTAATTTATTTTTATCTCTTGGAGCCAAAAGTGGTTTTTCATTTATATTTTTTGAATTATTAATTCCATCATTATTTATAGTCACTTTAATTTGATGTAATTTATTAAATGCATTATTATTACCATTTGAATTTAAATTAATAAATACATTTTGATTTGGTAAATTTTCACTTATTGTTGAATTATGTCTCATATTTACTGTTATATTTAAATTCTTTCCTAAATTAGTATTTTTTTTATTATCTATTATTATTGATTTATAATTGTGTTTTATATTATTATTTATATTATTATCATTTTTATTGATGTCTTGTTCTTTTTTTTCAATAAATTTATTAAATGCTATTTCATTTTCATTCTCATTTATTATATCTAATGTTGGTGAATAACTTTTTTTACTTTCTTTTTCATATTCCATTTCTTCTTTTAGAATTTTTTTTATTTGAATTTTTTTTTTTTTTATAATTTTTTTAATTCTTAATATATTACCTTCAGATTTCTTTAATAAAGTTTTAAAATTTTCATTATAATCACTTAATATTTTAATAAAATCATCTCTTCTTAAAAGTAATAATTCAGAAATACAATTACTATTAATTTTTAATCCAACAGGACTTCTTTTATGTTGAAGAACTAAAGATTCTCCAAAATGTTCATATTTTCTTAAAAATAATAATCTAATCATCATTTTATTATAATAAAAAAAAATTAAAATTCTACCTGACCTTACAAATATTATTTCATCTACAAATTGTCCAACTTTTAAAATTTCTTCTCCTTTAAATGCTATTATTGGTCTTAATGATAAAAGAATTCTAACTTTAAATTCTGTATTATTATCTCTATGTTGTTTAAAAAATGTAAAATTCTCAATTATTTCTTTATACATTGTACATATTAATAAATTTTTTAATGATGTTGGTAAATAATCAATAAATTTTGCTTTTTCTTCTGCATTAAATTTGGAATTATATTTTAAAAAATTTAAAATTTTTTCATATAATTCATAATTAACATTATATAAGACAGAGATTTTTTGTAAATATTGTATTTTATTCCTTAATTTTAAACTTTTTGAATTTTCTAAATCTACTAAATTTTCTAAAAAAGAAACTGCATAAGTATTAATAATTAATGAAAATAATAATAATAAAATAGAATATTGTCTTTCAATAGGAGTTGAAGGAAGAATATCTCCATAACCAACTGTGAAAATTGATACAAAATTAAAATATAATGATGATAAATATAAATTGAAATATTGAAATTTAGGTATATCATTTATTTTTATAAATCTTTCTAAATTTATTATTTCAATATATATCCAAACACATGATAAAATATGTAAAATTATGATTATTCTAAATATATTTTTTAATAAATTTATAATTCCTTTATAATTAAAGGAAAAGTTTTTAATAGTACTTTTCACATTTTTATTAAAAAAAAATATTTTTTTTAGAACTTTTATATAATAAAAATTTGAACAATTATATATTTTAAAATATTTAATCAATCTCAATAAACATATATAATAAAAATCAATTGGTAGAATATTTAAATATTTTAAAGAATTAAAAGGAAGAAATGATATCAAATCAACAATAAACCATCCAAAAATATAATAAAGTATAATTTTTTTATGATTCACAATTAAATTTTCTTCTTTATCATAATATGCCATAAAAAAATTTAGAATTAAATCAATCAAATAAACAATATCAATAAAAAAACAAGAAAAATTATTAATTAAAAAACATATTTGTAAAGGTAAAAAAATAAGAGTAAAAAGGATAATAATAAAAATAAAAAAATCCCAATAATATTTAAAATAACTTTTAGGATAAATTAAATATTGATTTTCATCTTCATCTATATCTTCTTCATCATCATTAATTGAATCATAAATTCTTTTTGTTTTTTGTAAAATTCTAAATATTTCTTTATTTTTATAAATTTTAAAATCTTTATTCATTACATAACTATTTTTTAATGCTTTTTCTAATTTCAATTTTTCAGAGTTTTTCAATTTTAAAATTAATTCTTCATTAAAATTAAATTCATCTTTTTTAGTTTTTAATATAATTGCAGATGGTAATTTTATTCTTTTTTTTAAAGTATTATCTGATTTTTTAAACTGAAATTTTCTTTTAATTATTTTTGATGAAAATGGATAAATTTTTTTAACAGGAAAATTTGTTTTAAAAATTATTGATGTATTCTTTTTAATATTTTTTTGATTATCAATAATAATAGATTTCAATTTTTGATTTTTCTTTTTTTCTTTTGATAAATTTAAAAAATGAGTTGTTTTTCTTTTTGGTTGTATCAATAATTCATTTAATAATAATTTCCCTTTTTTGTTTATATTTGATAATGACTTTTTTGAATTATAGACTGAAGTATTAGATATATTATCTTCATTATATATTTTAGTTTTTAATTGTATATGAATTTTTTTTTTTTTTTTTAATAAAATTACTCTTCTTTTTTATATGTTGTTTTTTTAATATTTCTTTATTATCAATTTTAAATTCATTTATAAGTTTCTCTGATTCTAAATCAATAAGATTATTACTCGTTTTATATATTTCATTTTCATCTTTATCATTTATTTTTTCTTCATTTTCAGATTTTTCAGATATAAAATTTAAATCATTTCTTGAAAATTTATCCTTATTTTTCTTTATAAAAGCTTTTATTTCATTTTTTATTGAATTTTTTTCTAAATTTAATATTTTTAATTGTGATTCTCGATTTAAAATATCAATATTTGGAATAATTTGAGAATACCTTCTAACAAATCGTTTGTTTTGAGTTTTATAATTTTTATTATCAAAATTTTGATTTCTTTCATTATTTAAATTTAATAAATTTATTTTTACATTATAAGTATTATGACTTGATTTTTTTGTCAAAGTTCTAAGATAATTTCCATTCATAAAAATTTATTTTAAGAATACACTTCACACCTTAATTTAATTTTAATTGAATTAAAAAATATTAAATTATTATTTTTTTATTCTTTTTATTTATATCTTTCAAAAAAGGAAACATTGATAAATAAAAAAACAAAAAAAAAATTTCTATTTTTATTTATTATCTATTATTACATAAAAAAAAAACTATTTATTCAATTAAAAATTTTTTTTTAGTTTGAGTTCTAGGAATACCAGTAGCAGCATTTCTTTCAATACCACATTCATTATATCCTCTAAGAATTCTGAAAAATCCTTTTTCTCCCCATCTTTCATTCCATGAATTAGCACATAACCAATATTTAACATCATTTTCAACACCCCATCCAATAATTTTGATAGCATGTCCTCCTAATGAAGGTCCAGTAACATGTTGATAAATTCCACTTTCATAATTTCCAAAATCTTCATAAACAGTAAAAGCAGCTTCAATAGGACCATTTTCATAAATTTCCTTCATCATATTTTTTTCCCCTGTAACAGAATAAGCTTTTTCACCATAAGTTCTATCTTCATCAAGACTTTTAGGATATTTATCATTACATTTATTTTCACAAGCAGGAGTATCAACATAATCATGACATTTATGCATATGATCTTCACAATTAGGAAGGAAATAAGGTTTACAAGTATTATAATCACCATATAAACCACCAGAAGGAATTCCATTATTTTTCCAATAAGTAAAAGTAGGCCCTAAATAACCACCATGACAACCAAAACCACATGAATTACAACAAGTAATTAATTCAGTTGTAGAAACACGAGTTTGTAATTTACCTTCTGAAAATATACATATACGATCACTCATTACTTCTGCTGCTCCAAATGCCCAACATGAACCACATTTACTTTGATCACGAATTTCCTTTATTGATTCACAATATGACCATTTTTCACGTGAATCAAAATTTTCTGGAAGATCATCATTATTTGTGTTAAAGGTTGTTTTCTCAGGTAATTGATTTGGATTATTTAAATATGTTCCTATTAATGGACGAAAATCACGATTGTAAACTGATGCTTTCCAGGTTGTACGAAGCTTGTTTACACGATGGACTATTTCTTTTTGACGGTTAAGGAAAAGGTTGTTTGAAGTTATTATTGATAAGAGAAGGAATATGAGTGATTTCATTTTTATTTTTTCTTTTTTTTTTTTTTGGTTTTAAATAGTATTTTATTATATTTTTTATTTATTTGAAATTTTTATATAAATTTTTTTTGTTAATTTATTTTAAAAGATTTTTCTAAAATTAATGAAATTTATATATTTTAAATGAATGTAATTTTATATTTTCTTCCAATTTTTTTATCGAAAGTATGTTATTTTATTTTTTAATAAATCATAATATATTTTTATTTATTTTAATTTTATATCTATTTTTTAAAAATAATGCAAGAAAAAGAATTTAGAGTTATTATATTTAGGAAAACAGTGATTGAAAAATTATTTAATCCAAGGATACAACCGGGATTGAATAATCATTATTTTTTATCATTATTTAAAACTGATAATCAAATAAAGCAAATATTTGGGAATTATTATGAAAACATCAATAGAACAGATATCGAAAAATATAAACCAAATCGTATATTTAATTATTATGAATATTATTTTACTTATTTAGAAGGTAATGATTTGAAAAAATTTTTGTATGAAATTCATAATAACAATTTAAATGATATTGAAAAATTGTTATATTATTATTATAATTATATTATTACTTTATATCTTAATAATTCATCAAAAGAAGAAGAAGAAATAATGAAAGCCAAAAAAAATTTTGAAAATAATATTAAAGATTTTGATCCTTCAAGTAAATTGTATGGGTTTGGAGGGGGTGCCCCAGCCCCTGAACAAAAAATATTTGAAGAAATAAATCAAATAAGAAAAAAAATTGCTAAATATCTAAAATTATTGTCTAATGTTTATGAATTCAAATATAGAAAACAACTTTTTTTAAATAACAAAGATATCAATAATATTTTTCAAATTATTGATTATAAAGATAAAAATTTTGATATCAATGAAGAAGATTTAAAAGATTTTAAAGAAATACTTATAAAAAACTATCATATTACTAAATTCGATCATGAAAAACTTGGAATAATTTTAAGACTTTTTTATTTAGAAAAAAATTATTTAGTAGAATTAAAAAAAGATATAAATAGTGAAATAACTATATTTTATGAAAGCATTACAAATGATTATCGTAAATAATTTTAAAATTAAAAATAAAAAAAAAAAGAAGTTGAAAAAAAAAATGAAGAAAAAAAAATAGAAAAGTTTGAGGATTTTCAAAAACTAAAAAAAAAATATTTTAACGAATTAATTGATGATGATAAAATTTCAAAAAATTTTATAAAGATTAGCTTATATATTATTGAAACAATATGTTTTCCATTATCAGATATTTTAGTTCATTTAACTATGATTTATAATGGACTAATTTGTAAAAATTATTCAAATGAGACTATCAAATTAGATAATAATGACAACAATCAAATACTTATACAATTTCTTAATTTTTTAAAAGAAGATAATAATTTAAAATTTAAATTATTAATTTTTGAACAATTGTATGAGTATTTAAATAGAAATTATGATATATATAGAATTAAAAAATTGAGAAATATTCCATATTTTCATTTACTTATTCTTAAAATTTTTTTATGGAGATTAAATATCGAAAAAAAAAATTGTGATGAAATATTAAGAATTTATTATAAATTTAGAGTATTATTATTGAAATTAAACACTCATATTGTATATGATGAAATTTTTGAAATATATTTATTAATTTATGAAATTGTAGGAGATACATATTTAAATTTAAAATATTATAGAAAAGCAGAAAATATTTATAAGTCAATGAAAAGGAATTTGAATGAATATAATTATCGAAATAAAAACAATAATTTATTCAAAATAATAGAACACAAAATCACAATTTGTAAATATTTTTGTGGAAAAAAAAGAATAAAAAAAATTTAAATAAAATAAATTATTTTAAAAAAATATAATTCTAATAAAAAAAATCTTAAAAAAAAAATAATTAAAATTAAATCAAAAAAAATAAAATAATTTTAACGTTTTTAAAGCCCATCAAAAAGAAAAATTATATAAAATAAAAATGGAATCAACATCCTTTCCAGCACCAATAACATATATAAATGAAATAAAAGTAACATCAGAAAAAAAAGATGCATCAGGTTTTTATGACGAATTAAACAAAGAACAATATGATGCTCTTCAAAAATGGAAACAAGAACTTTTAACAAAAAAAATAACAACAGATTTTACAACATATGATGATTTATATTTACTTCGTTTTCTCAGAGCAAGAAAATTTGATTTAGAAAAAACAACAATAATGTTTCAAAAATTTTTAAAATGGAGAGAAGATGAAAAAGTAGATGAATTAAGAACAAATTTTGACTTTAATGAAATATTAGAAGTTAAAAAAATTTATCCTCATGGATATCATAAAGTAGATAAAATGGGTCGTCCATTATATATAGAATTATTAAGTAAATTAGATGTAGGAAAATTATTTAAAGTAACAACAGAAGAAAGAATGGTAAAATATTATGTAAAAGAATATGAAAGATTAATGAAATGGAGATTTCCTGGTTGTTCAGCAGCAATGAAAAAACCAGTAGAACAATCATTAACAATTTTAGATTGTAATGGTCTTGGTGTAACATCATTAGTAGGAAAAACTAGAAGTTTTGTACAATTAGCTACTAATATTGCACAAGATTATTATCCTGAAATGCTTGGTCAAATGTATTTATTAAATACTGGTTGGTTATTTAAAGCTCTTTGGGCTATTGTTAAAAGTTTTATGGATCCTAAAACTGCAGGAAAAATTCATATGCTTGGAGGAAGTTATATTAATGAGTTAGTTAAGTATATTGATGAACAAAATATTCCTGAATGTATTAATGGAAAATGTAAATGTGAAAATATTGAAGGTGGTTGTCTCTATTCAGATATAGGACCTTGGAATCCTAATGGTGGTATACAAGTTGGAAATGATAATACTAATAAAGGATTGAAAAGTGTTCAAGATGTTGTTACTGGGAAATAATGCTTTTTTTTTTTGAAGGGTTTTTTTGTTTATTTTTTTCTGTTTTTTTTTGGTTTTTTTTTGATTAGTTATTAAAAATTTAATGATAAAAAATTTATAGGTTATTTTATTTTTTTTATCATCTTTTATTTATTGAAAATTAATTTTTTATGTTTATAAATTTTTTTGTTAAAATTTAAAATTGTTTATAATATTTAATATAGTATTTTTGGATATTAAATTAAAAATCTATATCATATAATATTTATTACCACTTTTATAATTAATTAATATTATCTTTACTAAAAGTAGATTGTCTTTGATAAATCAAAGATTGTTCTGATTGGATTTTTCTTGGTCTTCTAAAATGAAAATTATCATTAATCCAAGGAGAATTAAGTAAAAATATATTAATGATAATACCAATATAATTTTCACCTATAATTCTAAAAAATTTTAAAATAGAAGACTCTTTTTCTTTATTTAAAATACGATATATTCTTTCAATAACTCCAGGTATTGCACTAAATTGAAGAATAATTGAATATTTATTAATATGAATATATGTTTTTCTATTTGTTTTAGATTTATTATTTTTAATGATGTAGTGTACTTTTACAATAAAAAAAATATTCAAAGAAAAAACAAATAATAAAGCTAAAAAATAAGTTAAAGTAACTTTTCTCATTGCTTGTCTCTTATAAATATTTTTATAATCAAACCAACAATAACCTTCTGAATCACCATAAGTGTTTGTTATTAAAGTTAAAATACTTAAAAAAATTGGAATTAATAAAGAAAGTAATATAAAAATAATTCGATAAAAAAATTTATATTTATCTAAATGATTTTTTTTAATTAAATTTACAAAGTTATTATAACATAAAAGACAACTTGATAAATATTGTGATGTTTGAAACGTTATTATCATAAATGATTGAATTAAACATATTGGAGATATTTTTTCTGTTAATGGTAATAACATTGCTAATGAATATATAAAATTTGTTGTTGATAAAAAAATAATTGTACTAAAAGTAAAATTTCGATTTTCTTTTAATTGGAAATAAAAAAAAATATCAATAAAATATGTAATTATTGATAATATACATCCTATTTTTGAAAGTATTGTGAAAATTGTTTGGGTAAAAAAATTATTCATAAATATAAATATTACACAATTTATAAATGGTTTATTATAATAATAAATATTTAAAATAAAATAAAATGTATATATAAAAAAAATATAAAAAACCGAATTAATATTTTATATATAATCATATATTAACTAAAGGCATTCAAATAAATTATAATAATAATAAAAAATGATATCAAATATTCATTATAAAAAATAATACCATTATTTAATACAAAAAATAAATACTCAATTAACTTTTTTACAAAATAACATAATTTCAATTTAATATATATTTAAATAACGTCACTATTAAAAGAATATTCATTATAATGTTCTAAAATACTCTTCCATTTTAACATTAATTTTTTATCATTAATTTTAATAATATTTTTACTAACTTCATCAATTAATTTTTTCTTATCATCATTTACAGAAATTTTCAAAGCTTTCTGAATAACATAATTACCAAAATTATTCTTCATAATTTCAGATATTTTACCATCTTTACAAATTTCATTAATATATTCCTTTAAAATAATTTCGCTTTTTTCCATTAATTTTTCAACAACATTTGAAGAATATTTTAAATTAGATAAAAAAGTAAATTTATTTTTAAAATTCAAAGTAATTTGTAATATTTCATCAATTTCCCAATAATCAATTAATGTTTGTATCACATAATTTCCATAAGGATGTTGTATTAAATTAATTGCATTATCATTAATAATTTTTTTTATTTTTTCATGAATATCTTTTTTATTTAAATATGATACAATTTTTTTTACAATACAAATTCCATTAATATGATTTGAAAGAAGTAAAAAATTTTTTTCAACAAAATCAAAAATAAATTCTATATATTCATTTTCAAAACATGATATTATTTTTTCTAAAATATGAGTTCCAAATTTATCATAACATAATTCAATTAAAGAATCTTTTATTGCATTAACTATTATTTTTTTTTCATTCTTTGATGTAATTAATTCAATTATACCTTGAATAGGATATGTTCCTATTATATTTGTTGAAAGTTTAACAAAATAATCACTTATAAATAAAAGGAAATCAATTTTATCTTTTTCATTTAGATAATTATAAAATTTTTTAATAAAATAATTTGCATAAGGATCTATTATTAATTCTATTAATGATGAACTTATTTCTAAAAAAATTTGATGAATTATATCTGATGAAAAAGATTTAACGTTATTTTGAAAAAGTTTACTTCCTTTATGAGTCTTTATAATATTTATTATATTTCCTTTTATTTTATTAGTATATGTAAAAAAATCTATTTTTTCTTTTTTTGATAATATACAATTTAATTCATATAATAAAATTTCTATTTGCATATTTGTTCCTTGAGGAATTAAAGTTGTTAGAAATCTTTTATGTAAATCATTATGATATAAAAAATTATTATTTATATTTAATATATCATTATTTTTTATATTTGATTGAATTTTTGAATTATTAAAATTAGAATTTGATAATAAATTATTTTGTAAAAAATAACTATTTTGATTAGTTGAATTTAAATTTTTATTTGAATTAAATGTACTTAAACTTGATATACTATTACTTCTATTATTAATATTATTTGAATCTTTATTTAAATTTAGATTTATATTATTATTAAATAAATAATTATTTGAAATATCTGAATCTACCGTTTTTTTCCTTTGTTCATTTCTAATTATAGAATTAAAATCAAGATTATTAAAAATATTATTATTTGGATAAAAAAAAGAATAATTTTGAGAGTTAATTGGTGAAGGTAAAATATAATTATTGTTATTATTTAAACAATTATTTAAATTATCTTTACCTTGACAACTTACAGTAGAAAATTTTTTATTATTTCTAGGAAAAAAATTTTGATTAAAATCAAATTCTTCACTTTGACTCATATTACTTAGAAACAAAAAAGAATTCATATCATTATTATCATTATAATCAATTATATTTAAATTATTTTCTTTATTATTAGAAATAATTGATGAATTTTCATCATCACTAAATTTTAAATTATCTTCTTCTTTCTCTCTAATTATATCATCTAACATTGTTTCAATTTGATTTTCTAATATTTCATTTCTTTCATTTTTTTCCCCTTTTTCTAAATTAGAATTATTGTTATTTTTTTTGTTATCATTATTTGATTCATTTTTCATTTTATCGTATTTTAATATTTATTATTTTTTTGTAACAATAAATATGATAATATTATTTTTTTTACTTATTATTTTATAATTTCAAATTTAAAAAATATTTAAAAAAATTAAAATTATTAATTAAATTAATAAATGAAAAATTATCTAAAAAAACATCTAATCTAAAATATAAAAAGCTAATAAAAAAACTTCAAAAAACCAAAAAAAAAATTTAATTAAGCCAAACAACACTTAACTTTTTTTTGTTCTCTATGAATATCAGGATCAATATCCTCCAAATTTTTACCTTTCCTTTCATCTTTCCTTGAAATCTTCTCACCATATTTTTCTCTTTCTTTTTGTACATTAAAAATTTTAAAAGCTAATTGTTCAAAAACAATAGCAACATTACTACCATTTTTAGCACTAACCTCATAAAACAAACATGAATTTTCCTTAGCAAATTTTTCAGCTTCATCACTTTCAATTTTCCTATTAAAACTCAAATCACTTTTATTACCAACAATCATAATAACACAATCTTCAGGAGCATTATTTTTCAAATCATTAATCCAAGTATTAACTTTTTCAAAACTATTTCTATCATCAATACTATAAACAATTAAAGCACCATGAGAATCATGAAAAAATTGTCTTGTTACACTACGAAATCTTTCTTCTCCTGCAGTATCCCATATTTGTAATTGAGCAATGTTATTTTCATCAATACGTAAATTTTTATTTTTATTTTCTGATGATAAAGTACATTGATATTGTTTTTCAAATTTATTATCTATGAAACGAGATAGTATACTTGTTTTTCCTACATTTTGATCTCCTATTATTATTATTTTATATGTTGATGTGTATTTTTGATTTTCTATGTTTTTATTAGATGATTCAGGAATTGTGTCTGATCCTATTCCTAATGGATCGTTCATGAAGTCTTCAGATTCTATTTTAGTAAAACGATCATGTTCACCTTCTGTCATTTTTTTTTTTGGGTTTTTTGTTTA
>Ga0256407_10004675_pt1 | contig 22613 bp, 23 predicted proteins | sample RumenRJG_04DNA_FD_193489 | JGI IMG/M metagenome (GOLD analysis project Ga0256407, IMG submission 193489) | Bovine rumen microbial communities from Lethbridge, Alberta, Canada - RJG_04 | ecosystem: Host-associated > Mammals > Digestive system > Stomach > Rumen | place: Canada: Alberta... | reverse complement strand
TATCTAGTCATAACATTCAAATTTCTACAATTTGTCTGTAAACTAGCTTACAATGCTTAAAACAGTTTACTTTGATGCTCATCACCGCCATAAATGGCAGTGTTTTCGCATCCGGTTAGTGGATAAACAAGACCTAGATTTGAAAAAAAACAAGCTTTAAAGTAATGCGGAACCGTGTTAGATTCCGCAAATGATTGATTTAACTTATCTTAAAGTAACCACGTCATTGACGTTTACATTTAAGGTGTTATTTTGTAGATCAACTGGGTGGATTTTAGCAGCATGTGGATATACAGAGACTACCTTGTACACACTGTTAGATTTTTCATAGACGTTGTAGTTGTCACCTGTAGGTCCTGAGAGAGAGGCTGTTTGCATTAAAGTAAACTTCAAGCCATTTCTAAGACCATTTTCATTACCGACATTGATAACTAAATCATCCCCATCAATATCAATGATACGGGCATTCATTGGCGCACATTGAAGCTGTGCTAATAAGTCATCACTAAACTCTTTGATTAAATCGTAAACTCTTTGGCCATATGGAGATCCTCTAAATCTATCTGATCTCATATCCACAAATGAGCCTTTATCAAAGGTCCAATCAGCCTCGCCACTGTATGTCTTGTGCATAACTACTTGCTCTTGTACAGCATCATACACATCCATATCAAAGCTTATGGAGCGAGTTGGTAAGAAGACCATATTAGTTAAAAAGTTTGAGCCACCGTCAGACATACTTACAGAGTTAATAGTACCTACGATGACATATTGACTATTGTTGCGCTTAGCAATTGCTGAGAGGTTATTTACTCTAAAATTGTCATCAACATTGTTACGACCGGTGTTAAGGTTAGCAACTACCATTGGCTTTGTTACAAAGTCTTTAGCAGTTAGCAGTTTATCTGCTAAGAGTTTATCAAGCTCACGGTTAATACCTTCAATACCGATACTACCTTGATGAGCAGCTTCATCTAAATATCTAAAAGAAATTGGCACAATGGTCTTATGAATTGAAGATGCTGAGCATTTTCTAATTGATCTGTCATCAACAAAGGCTTTGACGATAACAGTTACAGTGTTATTAGTTGACTGCTCTTCTAATACTACTAACTCTTTAATTGGGTTAGCGCCTCGCACATCCATGTTACTTGAGACAATCTGTCCGTCTTTAAAGCTTTGTAATATTCTGACATCAGCACCTGCTTCTAACATGACGTTTCTAATTGCATCATTGACAGCATCATTACGGCTAGTACCAACACCACTTGCTTTGTGCCAAGCAGCACTTGCATTAAGGCTTAGTACTAATAGCGATAGAGCTAAAGTATTTTTAAATAACTTTTTGAAGTTAAAATGTTTTAAATCTTGCATAACCAATCCATTAACTTTTAAGTGTTTGATTTTTGGCATCTCACGCTTTTTTTAGTATTCTGCACTATTCATACCAAAATATTAGTTTTTAGATCTTCTTATCTATTAATAAGGTTGTATTTTCCTGTGAGCCTTTTTAAGTCCTAAAATGATTTTTGAATTTTGATTAATAGTTGGCATTATGTTTGCATTATATTAGTTATATCGATCACTGTGTCTATTTTAAGACGTTAGTGATATTTCTGTAATTACTTGATTATAAAGAAAGAAGGTCAGGATGGAGAGAAATATTTTTAAAATGCTAAGCCTAGCAGTTTGCCTAATATTGGCAGGTTGTGAGGCAAATCCTGCCTCACAAGGCAATGGAGCCCCTAAAGAGCATATTGCTAATACTTCTACTAATATCTATAACCAGCAGGGTATGGAGATAAGTAAGATCGTATCTCAGATGGCTGATACTTTGTATAACACCATGCGCAACGATCTCATAAAAGAAAGTGAAAGCAATGTGCAGTATGACAAGGATGGCAACGTTATAAGAACTTCTTCTGTAATGCCAAAGGTAGCAGTTACTTCATTTGTAGATACTGATACTTATGAAAACGCAGGCTATTTAGGTCGCTCTATGGCAGAGATGTTTGTCCATGAGCTAGATAGACGTGGCATTAGCGTTTTTGAATATAAGCTTACAGGTTCTATTTCCATTACTAAAGATGGTGAGTTTGTCTTCTCCCGTGATTGGAAGAAAGTAGCTCGTCAGGCCATGGTGCGTCATATCTTTGCCGGTACCTTAACCCGTAATGATAAAGGTATTGTGGTAGTTGGCAGAGTAATTAACATGCAAACTCAAACTGTAGTAGGCTCAGCAACTGGCTTTATCCCATATGAAAGACTTCCTTATTGCTACCGTACTGGTAAAAAAGATTGCTCTATAAATGGTGTGACCTCATATTTATATGAGCCAGGCTCACTTGGAAGATCTGGTCGTGTAATTGACACTGTGGTAAGCAGAAAAAAGACAGTAACTAAAACTAAAGTAGCCTCTGCATCAACTACTGATACTCCAGTATATGCCTATGACTCAAAAGAGTTGCGTAAGGCCAAAGAGCAGCAGTTTAAAGACAATTACTACAGAACTGATACTGAGCTATTTAACTCTAAGTATTATGTAAAAGGGGCTAAGGTTCCTGCTACCTCAACTGGTAACTATGAAAAGTTTATGTACGATAAAGAGCATGGTTCAGTACTTTCAATTTTCAGTCGTAAAAAGAATCCTGTAATTTACCCTGCTGATACTTATCAGTATCAAGAAAAGTTGGTACGCGATGTGCATGATCAAAGTCAGTATTCGCGAATGGGAGATTAAAATGAAACTTTTGTTTAAGTTTTTAGCTATAGCATGCATGGCCTTAAGCCTATGCTCATGCTCTAGCATTTCGCTTTCACGCAATATCTTTGGACCTGATACTGGTGTGCACAAACCACCTGAGTATCCTGTATTAAGAGCAACTGGTTATGCGTCAATTTCTAGACAACCAGGCGCTACTCAGGCAATTAAACAAGTTAAAGCTATGCGTGCTTCAAAAATTGAAGCTTATCGAGAGTTAACTGAGCAGGTAAGTGGCATTTATATCAAGGCAAATGATTCTTTAAACTCAAGCAATGTAGAGACCTCAAGCTCTGTTAGAGCTGAAGTTGATGGTTTCTTAAAGGGCGCTAGAGTGATAAGACAATATCCTTTAGGCGACACCTATGCAACTGAAGTTGAGTTAGATACTAGAGTTATCTATGACTTATATCAGTTACGTGGCGCTTTATAAGATTTAAAAAACAGCCTTACTAAGGAGAGAGAACATGAATGCTAATCGTTTCGTATTTAATAAAGTAAATCCAACCCCAAATACCGTACGTCCTTTAGCTGACTTTTTAAAAGAGCAAGAAATGATCTTAGATAAGTTAGTACGTGTTATTGATGCTGAGTTTAAAGCTTTAAAAGAAAGAGACATGGCTCAATTAAATGCTCTTTCTATGCAAAAAAGCGATTTGATGGTCAAATTACAGTCAAATGACCAAAGAATTAAGCTCCACCCTGATGTGGCTACTTTAAAAACTGATTTTGCTGATGAGGTGGGTAGGATCAAAGCTAAGATGAATCAGTGCAAGTTTAGAAATGAAACAAATGGTCGTTTAATTACCATGTGCATGCAATCAGTAAATAAGCTACAGGCTTTATTTGTAGGTGTTCGTGATTCATTAACCCGTAACATGACCTATAGTAGCAAAGGTACAGCTAGTGCTCGTGGTCCTGTGCGCTTATCAGTTGTTGCCTAAATTAAAAAATTTCCTCATTTTAAGCCGCCTTCGGGCGGTTTTATCGTTTTTAGCTCTTCAAAATTACCTTAAAACCAACTTTTTAATCTCTTATAAATCAATAGGATATTGCGCTTTTTAAATTTTAGGTGGGAAAAATTCCCACCTAAAATCAGGTCTTAAAAATTTTGCTCTTAGAATAACTTTAGGAGGTCCTATGGACGTTAATAAAGTTTTTTTAAGTGGATATGTCAATTACGTCAATCCGATTCAGGCTTTAGCTGATGGTTCAAAGCGTTGCATGTTTTGGATCACTAGCAAAATTTATGACAGCGACTATGACGGTAATGCTCAAACTGGTAATGGTCGTGACAACAAAATTGTGAATACTACTTACCAAATCTACCTTGACTTAAATACTCAAAGGGAAAAAGAAGCTTTTGAGCATGTCAAACTTGGCAAGAGTTTAGTCATTGAGGGCTTTTTAAAAAATTATCGTTATCACGACAGTATCGGTAAGACCCATAGTCTTTCAAGAATTAAGGCAACTCACATTCAGCCTCTAAGTTAAGTTTAAATGTGGTCAAAAAACATAAGGACTAATTAGTTTTTCAATTATTTAAAGGATCAATATGTTCTCCTATGATTTAAAACAGGTATTTAACTCTTCTAGAATTGCTCTAGGTGAAGTGGAGTTAGAGCCTTGCAGTTATATTGCAAATATTCCTAACATTGAGCCTAATTATATTTTTGAGCTCAATGTTTTAAATGAGGTTTTACTTTACCTCTTCCACCCATTTAAGGACTGTCTGTACATCTCAGGCCCATCTGGCTGTGGTAAGACCTCAATGCTTTTACAAATTGCAGCTCGTTTAAATTGGGGAGTTGAGCAGATCACTTTATCTAATAAGTGTGAGGCTTTAGATTTAATTGGTCATACTACCTTAAGAAAAGGTGAGATCATCTATGAATATGGTCCTTTAACTAGAGCTATGCTCTATGGCGAGATCTTGATATTAAATGAGATTGATATGATGTCACCTGGTGACTTATCAGTTTTAAACGATGTGTTAGAAGGTAAGCCATTAACGATTGTTGCAAACAATGGTGAGGTCATTAAGCCTCATCCTCAGTTTAGAGTTGTCGCTACGGCTAATACTAAAGGCTTTGGTGATGATACTGGTTTTTATAATGGCGCAAGACTTTTAAACCAAGCATTCTTAGATAGATGGCGTTTTATTGAAATGGATTACCACCGCCCTAAGTTTGAAATGGAAATGCTTAAAAAGAACTTCCCAAATTTAAGCCATGATATAACTAAAAAACTAGTGCACTTTGCCTACGATATGAGAACTTCAGTCAATCTTGGTAATGAAAGTGGTATTCATCAGATCTCCGCACCGTTTTCTAGTCGCTGTCTTTTAAAGGTAGCAGGGATCTTATCCTTAGATGCTGGGCTTTCAATTCATAAGATCATGAAGATGTGCTATAGCTTAAGACTTCCTCAAAGTGAGGCTGAGTTTGTGCAAAGACTATGTGATGACATCTTTGGCCATGAAGAAGACTTTTTACGTAATACTCAGATCAATAATTTAAAAGAAGATGTCAGTGCTACCCTAGAGAAAACTAAAGAGGAGAGAGACAGTGCTAATGATGCCACCTCTTTAGAGTCATTATTAGAAGAGAGCATGGAAGATTTACCTAATAATGATAATGAGTCAAAAGTTACAAGTGAAAATCCTACAATTGAAGTAATCGATAAGCAAGATAGCGATCCTACAAATAATGAAACTAAGAAAAGTAAGTCAAAAAGTACAAAAGCTTGTAAAAACACCAAGTTAGCTCAAGAAAAGAAAATCGCTTAAGTACACTAAATTAAGCTTGACCTCACAAAGCATTGAGAACATAATCGGACTTTGTGAGGTTTTTTATGCAGAAAAACATATTATTAGGGTATATTTTTGCCATTATCGTGGTGCTCTTTTGGGCATTAACTTTTATTAGTTCAAAAGTATTATTAGAAACATTTACCCCTGTAGAAGTTCTCTTTGACCGCTTTGTAATTGCATCTTTAGCAATCTTAACTTTAAGACCTAAAGCTTTAAAATTTGTGTCTTTTAAAGGTGAGCTTTATTGTGCACTAGCAGGACTTTTTGGTATTACCTTATACTTTGTAGCAGAGAATAATGCTTTAACCTATTCAAATGCATCAAATGTAAGTTTGATTGTATCAACTGCTCCTATCTTTGTAGCCTTAGTTGCGATTATTAGAAATCCTAAACAAAAGATAGGCTTTAACCTAATTCTAGGCTTTATCCTTGCGATGATTGGTATTGCCTGTATTTCCTTTAGCTCATTAAAGCTTGAGTTAAATCCATTAGGTGATGCAATTGCGGTAACTGCAGCCATTGTGTGGTCTTTTTATTGTTTATATGTTGATAAAGCTAATGCACTTGGCATTAAAACTCTAGATCTAACCATCAAGACCTTTATTTATGCAACTTTATTTACTATTCCTTTAATGGGAATTTATGGCTATGAATTAAAGTTAGATAAACTCTTAACCCCAAGCTCGATTTTAAATTTCTTATTTTTAGCTTTATTGTGCTCGGCATTTAGCTTTGTGCTGTGGAATAAAGCCATTGAATACTTAGGCATTGTTAAGACTAATATCTTCTTATACGCAGTCCCAGCAGTAACTGCAATAGGTGCGGTGTTAATTATTGATGAGAAGTTAACTATCTTTAACTTTATCGGAATGGTTTTAGCTATTGCTGGTACCGTGATCTCTCAGTATAAGACTACTTTACGCTAAATATAATTGAAATGTTAAAAGTATAAAAACAAAAGGCTTAACTTATGGTTAGGCCTTTATCATTTTGTTTTCACACATTGCTAGGACAAAACAAAACCACCTTTAAAGTTAAACTCTAAAGGTGGCTTCAAGCAGAGCTCCTGCACTCTGCTTTTCTTAACTATTAGCCGAAGATGGAGCTAATCTCATCTTCAGAATCAATTAGCTTATTAGCAACTGATTCATAGTTAATCTTGTAAGAACCATCATTGATTGCCTTCTTAAGTTTCTCAACTTTAGCAGAATCAATACCTGATGAATCCTTCGCAATTTGTTTTGCCTTTGCTAGTGTTTTAGCAGAATCTGTTAAAACTACAGCATCTTGAGCAGCAACGTAAGTCTTAGCAGCAGTGCTGATATTAGCACTTGCCTTTGCGCTTGTCTTAGTTGCCACAGTCTTGGCAGTAGCAACTGATTCTTTTACACCGTTATATGAACGGTCTGATAATACATCGATTGCCATGATACTACCCTCAATTTCTCTCTTTAGATTGCTAATCTTTTAGCAATTTTCTTTGTCGTTTTTTATTTGACGGCAAATGAGTTATAAATCTTTAATTAATTTTCCAAATTTTTTAGCTTTTCTATTTTATCTGAAAAGCTGTTTTCCTGTTTAATTATTTAACGGCGCTGTTCTCAAAAATTTAAGAAAATTTTTAAAAATTAATCAAAAAAAATTAATGTGTTTAAAAATCAATAAATAAGTATTATTAATGGAGCTGTATTTAAGCATATATAAGCCATTTGTTCAAAGTTTTTTTAGAAAATTACTTGAACTAAATTAGGACCTATGACCTGAGCTTGAATAACCTTTTTTGACTTAATGTTTTTAACTTGAATTAAGTCATTTAATTTACCATCTTCTAAAGCTTGTCCTTGAGTCTTAATTTCAAGGCCTTCAGAGCGGGCTACAATATTAACTAAATCGCCTTTAGCGATGATACAAAAATCATCAATGTTGATGATCTCGCCTGCGCGAATATCGCGTCTTGCCTTAGCACCGACAATAGCTTGAGTATCAGTTACAGTACCTGAGGTATTTAAGTTTTCATTGATGAAGTTTTTCTCAAGTACTGAAGCATCAACAATAGAGCCTTTGGCAATATTTTGAGATGCCATTAAAGTTGCTCGTTGGACAATTACAGTGACAGGTACATTCACTGAATATGGTTTTTCCTTACGGGAACAGGTAATTTTTACTACATTTGAGCGCTTGATCTGTCCACCTTGAAGCTCGGCAGTTAAAAAGCCTGAGCACTTGCCACCATAGTTGCGATTAGGATTTAGTTTGCCAGCTTTAACAATGATTTTTTTATCAGGATTGTTATTTTCAAACTGCGCAAGCATGTATTGCTCAGCTACATTAGATAAAAAAGCAGCCTCACTTGTGGTAGCTTGCGCACAATTTAGATAAAGGCAACTTAAGATTGCCAATAATATAGCCGTTAAGGATGACAGTAGGAATTTCACGAAATCTTCCTTACTTGTAGATTAAATGAGAAAAGTTTGTCTTTTTTACAAAGCTTATCTGATTTAAGCAAAAATTTTTGATCTAGAAAACAATAGTACATAAATCATAGCACAATATTAATGAGTGCTCTGACAAGAGATAGATTATCACCTATACTTAATGAAAAATAGTTAATAATCAAACCTAATTATCATTATTGATACTTGGGGTGTGACTTAATTTGCAAAATTATGATTTTCTTTTAGTTTTCTTTTAAGTTGCTAATTATCCTATGAATTACAAAGTGTATTAATATTAGAAAAACGCGTGGTGAACAAAAATGATCGGTGTTTTAGATTCCGTTAACGAACTAACCGAAGTTGCTGGCCAAAACAGAATGGAGCTTTTACTATTCAAGCTCTCAGGACGTCATCAGCGCTATGGTATCAACGTGTTCAAGGTACGTGAGGTATTACCTTGTCCTCGTCTAACTGTAATGCCTAAGCTACAAAAATTCGTAATTGGTGTAGCTCACATTCGTGGCCAAACTATTTCTGTAATTGATCTTGCCTATGCAATTGGCGGTCGTCCATCAACTAACATTGATAAGTGCTTTATCATTATTGCTGAGTACAACCGTTCAACTCATGCCTTCCTAGTCTCAAGTGTTGAAAGAATTTTGAACATGAACTGGGATAAGATCATGCCTCCTCCAAAGGGCGCAGGTGACAGTAACTATATGACTGCTGTAACCGAGATCGATGGTGAGTTAGTTGAGATCTTAGATGTTGAGAAGATCTTAGAAGAAATCTCTCCTTCTAAACTTGAGAACACTGATCTTGAGGCTGTATACGATTCAGAGTTTAAGAAGATCATTGAAAAGCACAAGCCAGTTGTCCTAGTAGCCGATGACTCTCGTGTAGCTCTAAATCAGGTAACATCAGCTTTAGAGAAGATGAACTTAACTGTAGTTAAGGCTCATGATGGTCGTGAGGCCTTTAACTTACTGCGTGAAGCAGCCGGCAAGGGCCCTGTTGAGCATCAGTATGCAGTGGTCATCTCTGATGTTGAAATGCCTGAGATGGATGGTTACACCTTATGCTCAACCGTAAGACAAGATCCTTCACTTAAGAACTTATATGTAATTTTACATACCTCTTTATCAGGTGTATTTAACTTAGGTATGGTAAGTAAGGTTGGCGCAAACGACTTTATTCCTAAGTTTAACCCACTAGAGTTAGCACGTGCTGTAAAGAAGGGAATTATCCTAACTAATGCAGGTAAATCTGGTGCTGATCTTGTAATGGGTGCAAAAGATAAGCAATAAAACACTAGATTAGCTTATACATACAATAACAATAGTGAAGCTGCTACATGGTAGAAATACCATGTAGCCATAGTCTTGTAATGGTGTGAAAATGGCATTTTTTTTCAGAAAAAAGAAAGACAAAGAAGAACAAGACACCACAGATACTACATCTACATTCAGTTCTGCCTTTAATCAAGATGAGGGCATTGGTAGCTCACTTAGAAGCACAAGTCTAAGCTCTAAACCAAGCACCACTTTAAGTTCTAGACCTACAACTAGCACTTTAAGCAGTTCTCGTTTAGGCACATCTTCTACATTAAATAAGACCTCAACTTTAAATAAGACATCTACTTTAAACAAAACTACCACTAGTTCTACTTTAAATAGAACTACTACATCTTCTTTAGGTGCTGCTAAGACTTCAGCTTTTAGCTCAAGTTTAAATAAGACATCTACTTTAAATAAGCCATCAGCTTTTAAGAGTACTGCTACAACTAGTGCTACTAGTACCTTTAATCGTACTAGCTCAACACTAGGTACTAAACCTACAAGTACTTTGTCTACACCTAGAGCCTCTACTTTAACAAGTACTATACCTACAGCTACTACAACTAATACTGCTACTAGTACTTTACGTACTGCAACTACAAGTAGTGCAACAGCAAATAGTACTCTAAGATCTACCAGTACTTTAACTAGACCAACAGTAGCAAGTACTTTATCTCGTCCTCTATCTACAGCTTCAAATTCAGCTACAGCAAATGCTGCTAAGAGCGCTGCCGATAAGGACTTCCAAGAAAAGCTTGCTCAAGCAAAGGCTGCTTTATCTACTATGAAGAAGGTAAGTCCAATTAGAACTATGCCTGATGGTAGAAAGTCAATTATCTCTGAAGAGCAAGAGGTAACTGATGTACAGTATCGTCGCTTTGCAGCTTTCGTTGAAGATAAGTGCGGTATTGTTTTAGGTGAGTCTAAAAAGTACTTAGTAAACTCTCGTTTATCTACCTTACTTGGCAAATTCCATGTCCATACTGTAGATGATCTTATCAACAAAGCTATGGAAGATAGACCTAACAATAAGGAGCAAGAAGAGGTTATTGATGCAATGACCACTAATGAGACCTTATGGTTTAGAGATACCTATCCATATAAGGCTCTAGAGGACATTATTCTGCCAGAGCTTGCTAAGCGCGGTAAGTATCCTATAAGAATTTGGTCGGCAGCTTGCTCATCAGGTCAAGAGCCATACTCAATTGGTATGATTGTGCAAGAATCAATGTCAAAGATGTTGCACGTTGATCCAAAGCAAACCCAAATTATTGGTACTGACTTGTCCCCTGAGATGTTATCTTTATGCCGTCGTGGTCAATATGACGTGCATGCATTATCTCGTGGTCTGTCAGCAGAGCGTAAGAGTAAGTTCTTTAAGCCAACTCATAATCCTAACATGATGCAAATTGATACTCGTGTTAAGTCTATGGTTGAGTTTAGACCTATGAACCTACTCGGATCTTACGCACTAATGGGACGCTTTGATGTGATCTTCTGTCGTAACGTGTTAATTTACTTCTCAAATGAAGTTAAAGCCGACATCTTACGCAAGCTCACCATGTGCTTAAACCCAGGCGGTTATTTAATTTTAGGATCAACCGAGACTTTAGTTGGCGTATCCGATAAGTATGAAATGATGCGCTGTCATCCAGGTATTATTTACCATCTAAAGAACACAAGACACGTATTCTAATAATTACACTTTGTTTTGAGCCAGCTGATGCTGGCTCTTTTCTTTCCATTATTCTTCTTAGTAATTTCTTAAATCTATCCGTCAAAAATCAAACAGCCTTTCTAACTATTTCTTCTCTTAATCCAAAATGCCTTAAAAACATGATATAAAACAGTAAGATACATACTTTGGCATTGTAGTTGCATTAAGTGTGACATCAATGAAGTAAGTTTTATGGAGTAAATTATGGCAATCGGTTTTGATAAAGTTTTTGGTGTACATCAATACACCATGGGTATCAGAAACCAAAGAGCTGAAGTGCTAGCAGGTAACCTTGCTAATGCTGATACTCCAGGCTTTAAGGCTCGTGATCTTGATTTTAATTTAGCTTTTAAACAAGCAGCACATGTGCAGATGGAACAGCCTGACAACATGGTTAAGACTAATTCTCGTCACATGAGCGCTAATGCAATTGCAGATGAGCCTGAACTTACTTTAAAGTACAGACTTCCATACCAGGCAGATACAGGTAACGGTAACACCGTTGAAGTAAATACCGAGCGTATGAAATACACTAATAACACAATGGAATACCAAGCTACTTTAACTTTCTTAAATGGCCGTATCGCTAAGCTTAAGAAAGCATTAAGCACTAATGGCTAGTAAGTAAATTAAGTTAAAGGGAGATCTAAAATGGGTTTATTTAGAATTATGGACATTGCAGGTACTGCAATGAATGCTCAATCAGTACGTATGAACGCAACCGCTTCTAACTTAGCTAACGCTGAGTCAGTAAGCTCATCTGTTGAGACTACCTATAAAGCACGTCGTCCATTATTCTCTGCTGCTATGGACGAGGCTTATGAGTTTGAAAACTCTGAAGGTGGTGTTGTCGATCCTGTATCAGGTGAGCCTTTTGGTGTGGGTGTATCTTTAAAAGGTGTCGTTGAATCAGATGCTCCAACTATCAAAGAGTATAGCCCAAATCACCCATTAGCAGATAAAGATGGCTATATCTATAGACCTAATGTTAACCCAGTTGAAGAAATGGCAGATATGATAAGTGCTAATCGTTCATATCAAACTGCTGTACAGGTAGCAGCTAATGCTAAAAAGATGATGGCAGCAACCTTGCAACTAGGTCAAAATGCTAATGCATAGTATGTAAAGATTTTTAAGATTAACGTAGATATTCGGACTAGAGGTAACTCCTTCTAGTCCTTTTTTTGTCTTTAAACTAAGGTAAAATAGGAAATATCGATGTGGCAAAAATAGCTTAGATTAATAGGTGGCAGACTTTGCCACTTGCCATGGAAAATGTAGGATTAATCGAGCCTTTTTAAGTATTAATTTTGATTAATTAAGAAAAACTAAATCTAAAAAGATTAGTTAAAACAATAAGTTATAAAATAATTTAGCAATTATAAATTACTTGGCACATATCTTTCATTAAGTAGTACATCAAGAAAAGGAAACGGCTAAGATTGCCACTTTTATTTTGGGAGAATAAAGATGAGTTTTGATTACAGTAATATAGGTAAAACCACCTCCCGTATTGAACAAGATACCAATACTAAGACCAAGAGCAATAGTTCTCTTGATCAAGCTGACTTCTTAAAGTTATTAACCACACAGCTACAAAACCAAGATCCTAGTGAGCCTGTTGATAATAACCAAATGGTTACCACCATGTCTCAATTATCAATTGTTGATAACTTAAATACTATCAATAGCAACATGGATAATGTAGTAAGTGCGATTTCATCAAGCTCTGCATTATCAGCATCAAGCTTAGTAGGTCGCAGCGTACTAGTTAATAGCAGGACATCATTCTTTGATGGTAAGAATCCTATTACCGCTCAGATTGACGCAGGTGATGGCGCAAGTGACGTTAAGATCAATGTATTAGATAGTAATGGTGCATCAGTTGCTCAATACACCGCAGGTGCCATTGACGGCAAGATTGACTTTACCTGGGATGGTGTTAAAGATAGTGAAACTGGTGAGATGTTTGAGTCTGGCAAATACTCTTTAAGCGTAACTGCTTATCAAGACGGCAAGCAAGTAAATCTTCCTGTAAAGAGCTATGCAATAGTAGGCTCTGTAGTTCTAGGTAAGACCACCGCTGATACTAAGCTAAACTTAATTGGTCACGGTGAGGTTGCTCTAGATAAGGTTGAGCAGATTTCTTTATAGTATAGAAAAACAAGTATTAATAAGCTAGCTAGGCACTTCTAGCTAGCAATCTTTTGACAGTATTAATCTCTCCTATTAATCCAAAATTCTCATCTCCTTATTTAATGCCAAATTCACAATCTTGGCACAGCACTTGCATTTAATTATTCAGATAGGAAAAAAGTCATTTTTCCGGAGGATTAACATGGATAATTTATTGTGGGTTGCAATGTCAGGTGCTAAGGAGAACTTCCATAGTATCGCCGTACGCAGCAACAACTTAGCAAATGCAAGTACCACAGGTTTTAAGGCAGACTTTGAAAACTCTCGTTATATGTCTGTTTTTGCCGATGCTTATCCAACCCGTGCCTTTGCTATGACAGAGCGTCCTGGCCATAACTTTGACGGTGGTGCTATTGAGACTACTGACAGAGACTTAGACGTAGCTGTACTTGGCGATAGCTTCTTAGCTGTAAACGACAAAGAAGGTAACGAAGCATACACTCGTTTTGGTAGCTTTGAAATTGATAATGAAGGCTATCTAAAAACTAGCAATGGATTAAATGTTTTATCAGAAGATGGTGAGGCAATTAAATTGCCTCCTATGCTTGCTGATATCAATATTAGTAGAGACGGTACCATCTCAGGTCGCCCACAAGGTGCTGACTCTAATGTTATTGAAGAGTTTGCAAGAATTAAGCTTGTAACTCCAGATGACTTTAAAGCCATTGAAAAAGGCTACGATGGACTATTTAGACGAATCGACGGCAGTGCAATTGAGCAAGATATCAACGCTCAGGTTAAAAGTGGCATGCTTGAAGCATCTAACGTAAACCCTGTCGAAGAATTGACCAATTTGATTAGACTCCAAAGGCAATATGAAACTCAAGTCAAAATGATGGAGCAAGCAGGCCAAATGGATGATCGTCAGAACCAATTATTAAGCTACGACTAGCAAGGAGTAAATTATGATCCCAGCATTATGGATTAGTAAAACAGGCTTAGATGCGCAGCAAACTAATATTTCAGTAACCTCAAACAACCTTGCTAACGCCTCAACTGTAGGTTTTAAGCGTGGTAGAGCGGTATTTGAAGATCTTCTATACCAAAAGATCAATCAGCCAGGTGGTAGATCATCTGCTAATAGCTATTTACCAGAAGGTTTAATGATTGGTGCTGGTGCTAAAGTTGTTGCAACTCAAAGACAGTTCGGTCAAGGTGACGTTGAGACTACTGATAATAGCTTTGACTTAATGATCCAAGGCCGCGGTTTCTTTGAAATTGAATTACCAGATGGTACCACCGCTTACACTCGTAATGGTCAGTTTACTAAAAATGAAGAAGGTACTATCGTAACCTCAGGTGAAGGTTACCCACTATTACCTCAAATTCAAATTCCTGAAAACGCCACTTCTATGACAGTAAGTCGTGATGGTCAGGTATCTGTGGTAGTTGCTAATGAAACTGCTTCCCAAGATTTAGGTCAGATCACAGTAACTGACTTTATTAACCCAACTGGTCTTGAGTCAATTGGTGACAACCTTTACTTAGAGACTACAGCATCAGGTGCTCCTCAACAGGGTATTGGTGGACAAGATGGTATGGGTGTTATCCGTCAGAACATGCTGGAGACTTCAAATGTAAAGGTAACTGAAGAGCTTGTAAATTTAATTCAAGCACAGCGTGTTTATGAAATGAACTCAAAGGTATTAACTACCGTTGATTCAATGATGGGCTCTTTAATTCAGTCAGTTTAGTAAATAGTTAAAACTTTGGCTGTAGGTAGCAGCCAAAGCTCATTTCATAAAAACTAGGGGTAGGTATTATGAAGAAGTTAGTTTTAGCAATTGCATTATCACAAATTATCTTATTACAAGGTTGTGCTTTAGATACATTTAAGCCAAAGCCAGATGATCCTAATTTTGCTCCAGCATTACCTGAAGAGGATTACACTAATGCAGTTCCAACTGGCGGTATTTATAATCCTTACACCATGAATAATGGCATGTACTCAGATACATCAGCTCATAAAGTTGGTGATATCATTTCTGTAGTACTTGAAGAATCCACCTCTGCTTCAAAAAATGCTAAAACAAATTTAAGCAAAGAAGGCAATAACAACTACGGTGGCATTAATATTGCAGGTAAGACTGTACACTATAAAAAATTGACACCAACACTAAGCACTAGTAATTCAAACGATTTTTCTGGATCTGCTAAGGCAAATCAGTCAAATAGTTTAAATGGTCAAATTTCAGTTAGTGTAGTTAAGGTTTACTCAAACGGTAACCTTCAAGTGCAAGGCGAGAAGTGGTTAATGCTCAATAACGGTAATGAATACGTTCGTGTTACAGGTTTAATTAGACCTAGTGACATTAGCTCAGATAATACCGTTTCATCACAAAGAATTGCTAATGCTCGTATTCAATACGGTGGTACTGGCGACTTTGCTGATACTCAAGAGCGTGGCTTTGTATCTCGCTTATTCAACTCAGCTTTTAATATCTTCTTCTAGTTTTATAAGTTGATAGTTAAAGGTTAAATATAGTCAGGGGTAGGGCTATTATGAAGTTATTTAAAACATTTTCAAAGGTAGTGCTAGTGGGGTTAGCACTATCTAGTGCCTGCTTAGCACCAAGTGCAAATGCAGCACGTCTTAAAGATATTGCATCCATTCAAGGTATTCGTGATAACCAATTATTAGGCTACGGTCTAGTAGTAGGTCTATCTGGTACTGGTGAGAAGAACTCAAAGTTTACAGAGCAAAGCTTTAGATCAATGCTCAACAACTTTGGTATCAAGATTGATGAAAGCACCTCTCTTAAGATTAAGGATGTAGCTCCTGTTGCAATTCATGCTACCATGCCAGCCTTTTCAAAGGTAGGTCAAACAATTGACGTTACCGTATCAGCTATAGGAGAGGCTCAATCACTTCGTGGTGGTACCTTATTACAGACAATGCTCAGAGGTGTTGATGGTAATGTTTATGCTATCGCACAAGGTTCTTTAGTTGTAGGTGGTTTAGGTGTTGAAGGTGCTGATGGTTCTAAAGTTACAGTAAATACTCCAACAGTAGGTCGTATTGCTAATGGTGCGATTATTGAACGTCAAGTTCCTGATAACTTTGCCAACACTGATTCTTATGTTTTCAATTTAAATCGTGCTGATTTTACAACTGCTAAAAATGTTGTAGATGCTATCAATGATTTATATGGTGATGGTGCAGCTGTTGCTGAAGACTCTGCTTCAATTCGTGTAAGTGCCCCACGTGATCCAAGCAAGAGAGTTGCTTACTTATCAACTTTAGAGAATATCGATATTGATCAAGGCGATGATGCAGCTCGTATTGTAGTTAACTCACGTACTGGTACTATAGTTATTGGCAATAATGTTAAGTTAAAACCTGTTGCTGTAACTCACGGTGGCTTGACTGTAACTGTAACTGAAGATCCTCGTGTATCACAACCAAATTCCTTCTCTCAAGGTCAAACTACTGTAGTTCCTGATTCTCAAATCAATGTAGAAGAGAAAAAAGGTAAGATGTTTAAGTTTGACACTGGTGCAACCTTAGATGATCTTGTAAGAGCTGTAAACCAAGTAGGTTTAGCTCCAGGTGATCTGATGTCAGTACTTGAGGCATTAGATAAAGCAGGAGCTATTGACGGCAAACTAGAGATCATTTAGTAAGAAAAAGACTACCTCCTTTAAAGGCGCAACCAACCTACCCAATTTGTTGCGCCTTTATCTTTTTTCTTAGAATAAAGTTTAAGAAAAGCTATTTAAAATAACTTATAATCAAAGTAGTTTTGTAGTCTGTATCTTTATATAAATCAACTGTAAGGAGTCATTTATGGCTGTTCCTAATAAGATAATTCCGGGAATTAATTGTTTTAAGGATTGCTTTACAGATGATCTTGATGGTTCTTATGAGCAAAATTCATATTACATCGATAAAACTAGATTTATTGAAAAACTTTGGAATTTTGATAGTAAAATCTCGCTATTTACAAGACCAAGACGTTTTGGCAAATCAATGTTTTTGACAATGTTAGAGTCATTTTTTGCGCCAAACCCAAAAGATCCTACAGATTTAACTCTACATAAAAAAATCTTTTCCCAGTTAGAAATTTTTAAAAATAAAGAATTTTGTCAAAAATTCATGGGAAAACTTCCTTCAATTTATATTAGTTTTGCAACAGCTGGAGCTGATATAAGCCTTCATGAATCATTATCTGGTATTGCAAGAATTGTAAGAGAATGCGCCAAAAGATATGAGTTTTTACAAAGTTCAGAAAATCTTTCAGAAGATGACAAAAATTTAATTAGAAACTTATGCAATTTAACTGATTTAAAGTTAACAGACGAAGAGTTATCCACCAAGCTCCAAGAATCATTAAGAGATATCTCTGATTTACTAAATAAGCACTATGGTAAAAAAGTCTTAATTTTAGTAGATGAGTATGATGTGCCTTTAGCATATGCTTCAAATACCGATTATTATCAAAACATTAAGTTGGTAATGACCCATATGTTAGAAAGTGCTTTAAAAAAGAATGAAAATTTATCACGAGGTGTTGTTACTGGGTGTCTTCGCGTTGCAAAAGAGAGCATTTTTACTGGATGGAACAATTTTACAACCGTAGACTATGACAATACAGAATTCTCAACCCTTTTCGGATTTACAACATCTGAGGTTAAGCTATTATTAAAAACTTTTAATTTTGAAGATAGGTTTGATACATTTAAAGACTGGTATGATGGTTATCTATTTGCAGATGATGAAATTTATTGTCCTTGGGATGTAGTAAATTACACAAAAGATCTGCTAAAAAATCCAAAAGCAAAACCAATAACATATTGGAATAATACATCATCAAATCGACTTGCAATGTTGGCTTTTGCTAAAAATCCAAAATATTATGCAGAACAATTTAAGTTATTACTAAATGGTGATTCAATCAAAGTTAAGTACTTTGACTCAATGAATTACAATATGATTAAATTAAGTGACAATTCTCATCCATATTTATGGTTAATTCTTTATATGACAGGTTACCTAACCAAAGACCCAGATCAAAATGGTTGCGAAGACAAATATGTTAAATTGAGAATTCCTAATCGATGTGTTAAAGAATGTCTTCAAGATCAAATTGACTGGAGTTTTAGTAAGAGTAATCCAACATACTTGAATAGTGCGTTATCAATTTTTGATTGCTTTAAAAAAGATGACGCAGATTTGTTGCAAGATAAATTGCAAGAAACATTGCAAGCTTACGTAAGCATATACGATACACAAAAAGGAACAGATAAAGAATCTTTATATCACGCATTTTTAAATGGATCATTGTCAGCAGTTGTTGCCCCTGAGAGTGATTACTATTCATCAAATGGTGAAATTGGCAGTGGTAGAGCTGATATTCAATTTGTGTTGAATAAATCAGAAAACTCAAGGGATAGAAAGCTTATTATCATCGAATGCAAAGTCGCTGTTAGTGAAAGAGAGCTAGAAAAGCAATCTGATTTAGCCTTAGAGCAGATTAAAGAAAAGTATATTCAAGGTGTAAAGGGTAAATATAAAACTGTAACAGATATTTGTATTTACGGAATATCTTTTTATAAAAAACAATGCTTTGTAAAAAGTGAAACGATTTCTCTTTGAAATATTTTGCAATTATGAAAGGCCGAGCTAGTTGCTTGACCTTTTCAATGTACCTTAAATCAGCTTCTTCATCTCATCGGCCACAAACTGTACTTGTGTTCCGATGATCACCTGTACTGCAGTATCCTTTTTAACAACCCCGCGGGCACCAGCATCTTTTAGCATCTCATCATTTACTTTAGCAGGATCAGTAATCTCTAGTCTTAGTCTTGTAATACAGTTATCGAGACTTACTAAGTTCTCTTTACCGCCTAAGCCTTCTAAGATCTTTTGCGCCATAGCAGCAAACTCTTGATCTGTATTTTGATCTTCAACTTTGGTATCGACTGTGCTTTTATCTTCACGACCAGGTGTTTTTAAGTTGAACTTGATAATGGCGTAGTAAAAGACAAAGTAGTACACCAAAGCCACAACTATACCTATAGCTAAAATAAGCCATGGGTTTTGCGCTAGTGGCATATTAGATGAAAAAGCTAAATCTAGAAATCCTGCTGAAAAACAAAAGCCTACTCTTATAGGTAGCATTACAGTTATCATCGCAGTAATGCCTGTTAACACTGCGTAGATAAAGTAAAGACCAGGTGCTAGAAACATGAAGGCAAATTCTAAAGGTTCAGTCACACCTGTAAAGAAAGAGCAAAAAGCAGTAGATGCTAAGAGGGCAAAAACTTTCTTTTTACGATCTGCTTTAGCTGCTTTGTACATAGCAAATGCAGCTGCGGGTAGTCCAAACATCATGACATGGAAGAAGCCTGTCATGTACATACCGGTAATACCAAAGGTACCTTTACTTGACCAGAACTTGGTAAGATCAGAAATTCCTGCTACATCAAACCAAAATACAGAGTTTAAGGCATGGTGCATACCAAAAGGAATTAAAAGTCTATTTAAGAAAGCATAGAGACCTGCGCCAAAAGCTCCTAAATAGGAGATATCCTCACCTAGAGCAACTAAACCATTGTAGATTAGAGACCACACCAAATAGAGAATAACTACAGCAATAAAAGAAAAACAGGCTGTAACTATAGCTACACAGCGCTTGCCAGAGAAAAAGTCTAAAAATTGTGGAAGCTTTGTAGAGCAAAAAACGGTTGTAGCTAGTAGCTGCAATTAAACCTGAGAGCACACCATTGACATCCTACCCTTGCTAAAGCAAGGGGAGGATGTCAACTATTTTTTTAATTAGCAGATAGTTAAGCATTAGCTGTAATGGTAAATAACACTTGAGTGTTATCAACATTACCTAAATTGCCACTCTTCTCAACAGCTTTGAAGTTTTTGGCATTGCAAACTACCATGGTAACTAAGGTTGAGAAACCTTTTGCTTTAATAGCTTCATTATCAAATTTGATTAGAGGCTGACCTTGCTTTACCTGTACGTTGTTGCCAACTAAACTTTCAAAGAACTCACCTTTGAGCTTAACTGTATCAATACCAACGTGTACTAATATTTGTGCGCCATCTTTTGCCAAAATGGTTACAGCATGTTTGGTGTTAATTACATGAGATAAGGTACCATCACATGGTGCGAAGATTAGACCTTCTTGAGGCTCGATACCAACGGTAGGACCTAAGATCTCTTTTTTGAAGGTGTCATCAGGAATTTTATCAAGAGCAACAAGTTCACCTTTGCAAGGTGAGTTTAGAGTGGTTGGTTTGTGTGAAAATAAGCCTTTTAATGAAAACATAGCGCTTCCTTTTTTAGATAATTGCCAAATGCTTAATGCAAAAAGCACACAGTTGTAAAACTTGTATTTATAAGCCTAATTAAGACTGTACCTAAATTAAAATTTTAAACGTTTACGGTCATAATTAAAAGTGTTTTTATGTATTTTCAAGCATAGGGTCAAGAGCAATAGCTGTCAAATAGGTTTTCTAAAAAGAAAAGCCAAGATCATGTTTTTGACCTTGGCTTAAGTTAATCTTAAAGATAGCTTAAAGACAAATTAGAAAGCAGCTTTTAGAACTTCTAAATTATCCTTAGCATCAAACTCTTTATAGCCACCACGGTTTAAAACTGAGTTAGCTATTAATGGTAACATCTCTTCAGTTGCACCTACTTCACGTAAAGTTGTAGGAATACCTAGCTCTTTAATGTAAGCAGAGAGGGCATCAATACCAGCTAAAGCAGCTTCCTCTTTTGACATGGTATCAACATCGATATCCCAAACATTCTGAGCAAAACGCACAAACTTATCTAAGCCTAGCTTGTAGATGTACTTGTAGTAAGGCACAGAGATGATAGCAAGACCAATACCATGAGCACAGTCTGTGTAAGCACCTAATTGATGCTCAATCATGTGTACTTGCCAATCTTGTTTTTTTGAAAGTCCTGTGTAGTCATTTAAAGCAATGGTTGCAGACCACATTAAGTTACTGCGTGCTTCGTAATCTTCAGGATTTTTAATTGCAATACGTGAAGAGTGAATAATTGACTTCATCACGCCTTCAATAATGTAATCAGTGGTGTTGTCATCAGTACCACTAAAATACTGCTCCATTAAGTGAGACATCATGTCGAAGATACCACTTACCATCTGATACTTTGGAATTGAGTAAGTATAAAGTGGATTTAGAATAGAGAACTTTGGCTTTAGAATTTCTGGGTAGACACGACCTACTTTCTCTTTAGTCTCTTCATTGGTAATTACAGATCCTGCGTTCATCTCAGATCCGGTACCAACCATGGTTAAAATACTTGCTACAGGCACAACTTTGCAGGTAACCTCAGCAAAGTCTTTGTAGTATTTCTGCCATGGATCGCTTTCACAATAAGCAGCTGCTGAAATTGCCTTAGAGCAGTCAATTACTGAGCCACCACCTAGTGCTAGTACTAGATCAACCTTATGATCACGTACTAATTTAGCACCAGCTAAAACCTCTGAGTAACGTGGGTTAGGGCTTACACCTGAGAGTTCACAAACGTTCTTGCCACACTCTTTTAAAATGGCAATAACCTTGTCATAAACGCCAATTTTTTTAACTGAGCCCTTGCCGTAAACTAAAAGGATGTTGTTGCCGTACTTTGGAAGCTCTACTTTTAAGTTATCTAAAGAGTCCTTACCAAAGTAAATTCTTGTTGGGGTATGTAATGTAAAATCGTATAGCATGTGTGCTCCTAAATGAATTTGGTTTTAAGCTATTATCTTAAAAAAAGAAAATTAGAGCTTGTACTTCTCTCTAATTTTCACAATTCTGTTTAATCCTTGAAACGATTTTTCTACTTTTGAGAATCGATCCAGTTTTGAATTTCGGATGCTGAGGTATTTCTGTAAATTCTCATACCATCAACAATCTTGGCATCTTTGTAGTTAGCTCGCAAAGAGGCAACACTGCCATCAACTGAGCTACCGCCAGAGGTGCAGAAAGGATAGATTGTTTTTCCTTGAAGATTATTCACACCTAAAAAGCCATCTACAGGCCAAGCGTAGGTATCCCACCAAATAGGGTAGCCAACAAAGATGGTGTCGTAGCTATCAAAATCTTTAACAGTGGCTGTAACTAAGGTATTATCACGAATTGACTTATCTGTGTTTTCACGGCAGACACGGCTTGATTTATCAATAAGCGCACGTAAAACACCGTCGTTTACGGCGGTGATATAAGTGCGCGGTAAAATAATTTGACAACTTTGTCGTAAGACTATAATATAACAGTTATGCGTGCAGAAGTAATCTCGATTGGCAGTCAACATCTAGATACACCTACCCTTCATAAATTTTGTACAAAGGGCAGGCGTATACGTAATGGTGCTAACTA